>Ga0257120_1000499_pt1 | contig 28598 bp, 23 predicted proteins | sample SI106_10metaG_FD_190153 | JGI IMG/M metagenome (GOLD analysis project Ga0257120, IMG submission 190153) | Marine microbial communities from Saanich Inlet, British Columbia, Canada - SI106_10 | ecosystem: Environmental > Aquatic > Marine > Inlet | place: Canada: British Columbia | collected... | reverse complement strand
TTTTTTGTTTTTAATGCTTAAACTTTCACTAATTAATAACGGTAGTATTCTGGCTTGTATGGGCCCTCAACAGAAACACTGATGTAATCTGCTTGATCGTTACTTAAAACCTCAAGCTCTACACCCAATTTAGCTAAGTGTAACCGGGCTACCTTTTCATCTAAATGCTTAGGTAAAGTATATACTTTGTTTTCGTATTTATCAGAGTCCAACCAAAGCTCTAATTGAGCCAGTGTTTGATTGGTAAATGAATTGGACATGACAAAAGATGGATGACCTGTGGCGCAACCTAAATTTACCAAACGACCTTCGGCTAATAAAATAATATCTTTACCATTTATGGTATATTGATCAACCTGAGGTTTGATTTCTGTTTTTGTAGCACCGTGATTGGTATTTAACCAAGAAACATCAATTTCATTATCAAAGTGACCAATGTTACAAACAATAACCTTGTCTTTCATTGCCTCAAAATGACTTCCTACTATAATATCTTTATTTCCTGTAGTTGTAACAACAATGTCTGCTTCTTTTACAGCATCGTTCATTCTTTTAACTTCAAATCCTTCCATAGCAGCTTGTAAAGCACAAATAGGATCTATTTCAGTAACAATAACACGAGCTCCCGCAGCTTGAAGTGATTGTGCAGAACCTTTACCAACATCGCCATAACCTGCTACTACAGCAACTTTACCTGCAATCATTACATCGGTTGCTCTACGAATTCCGTCTATTAAAGACTCCCGACAACCGTATTTATTGTCAAACTTCGATTTCGTAACCGAATCGTTCACATTTATTGCCGGTATAACAAGTGTTCCATTCTTTTCTCTGGCATACAATCGATGCACTCCAGTAGTTGTTTCTTCAGACAGTCCTTTAATATCAGTAACTAATTCTGGAAATCTATCGAAAACCATGTTGGTTAAATCACCACCATCGTCTAAGATTAGGTTTAAGGCTTTTCCGTCTTTAAAAGAACGAAGTGTTTGTTCTATACACCAGTCAAACTCTTCCTCGTTCATTCCTTTCCAAGCATAAACAGAAATTCCTGCAGCGGCAATGGCAGCAGCGGCATGATCTTGAGTTGAAAAAATATTACAAGAAGACCAAGTAACATCTGCACCTAAAGCCACTAAGGTTTCAATTAAAACCGCTGTTTGTATCGTCATATGAAGACAACCTGCAATACGCGCACCTTTTAAGGGTTGTGTTTCTGCATATTCCTCGCGAAGTGACATTAAACCGGGCATTTCTGCCTCTGCTAAACGGATTTCTTTTCTTCCCCAATCTGCTAAGGAAATGTCTTTAACCTTGTACTGCGTTGCGCTCATAGTCTTGGTAATTATCTTGATACTAATTTAGAATGCAAATGTACAATAATAGTCTCGGTTATTGTAACCCAAATAGTCAAGAACAAAGAAGGTACATTAAAACTAATTTGATAAAGTACTTTATCAAAATAATCTTTTCTACAATCCATCAAAACCAACATAAACTAGACTTTGTTTTTCTTGCTTGCAGTAAGATGCTATATTTACCATTGTATATGAAACAGGTCTTTTACAAAAACACAAGCAATGGAAATCATCTTTATGTATGGAAGGTGTACTCTTGTGCGAATACTTTACTTGAGAAAATTACGCTTTCTAATAAGGAACTAAAAGAGTTTAAAGTCTTAAAAAACAAAAAACGAAGGTTAGAATTTGTAGCTTGTAGACGTGCGCTGAAAAATATTTTTTCATGCGATCTTATTTTAAACCACCGCGAAACTGGACAACCTTATATTAAAGAAGCCGCACACCTTTCAATTTCTCACAGCCACCAATACATAGCCATAGCCTTTGGTACAGAAAATATTGGAGTAGATATTGAGCTGCCTCAACAAAAAATGCAACAGATTATCTCTCGTATCCTATCAACTAAAGAGTACCGTTTGTATCTAAAAAACCCCTCCAATGAACAGGCTTGCAAATTATGGGGAATTAAGGAGGCGGTTCTCAAATACGTTGGCGACAAAAATTTAAATTACCGAGACGATATACAGATCAGTCGAAACAATGTTTCTTACTTAGCTCATCAGTTTGTGGTTCAGCATGAAACTGTAGACGAGATGATTTTAACTTACGTTGCAAAAAAATAGCTCCTTTCTAGTTTATAAAAACTTATTTTTCTTCGCAGTCACAAGGATCGCTCATAAGCAAGTCTACTCCTTTTAACAATTCTCTATAGGCAACATGCTTGGAATACGGTAGAGCAATTCCTCTAATATCTACTTGTTTCAGTTTAGACAAACGCGTAAGCGCATCAGGTAAAACCTCAATATAATTATCCCATAAGTCCAATTGCTCTAACGATACCAATTGATCAATTGTATTGGGAATAAGCGCTATGTTATTTCTACTCAAATTTAGTATGTGTAAGCCAGAAAGAAAAGCTAGAGAATCTGGAATACAGTTAATTTTGTTTTTACTTAAGTCCAGTGTTTTTAAATTCGCAAACAAAAACAATTGCTTTGGAAACTCATGTAACGACTTCCGCTTTAATTGAAGATGATAAACAAGTTCAGGGGTTTTTAAAGCAGTTTTTAAGTCCTTGTACATAACATTTTCTTGAGCAAATAAACTTAAAGGCAAGAGCAAAAGTAGGCAAAGCAACTTCATGATCTTAAAAGAAAGAGTTTGTCTTTTTCTAGCTGATTTTTTAGGGCTTCTAAATTTTCAAATTTCTTTTCTTTTCTAATCCAGCTTTCAAAAAATACCGTAATCTCTTCTCCATAGATATCGGAGTCGAAATCTACAATATGAACTTCAATTGTTTTTTCAACACCAGCTAAAGTTGGTCGAACTCCGATGTTTAACATTCCTAAATATTCTTTTTGGTGCATACATACGCGTACAGCGTAAACTCCATTTGCCGGAATTTGTTTGTGAGCATCAAGCACCTGAATGTTTGCTGTGGGAAATCCTATTTTATGACCTAAATTTTTTCCCCTTACCACTAATCCGGTAAGTTGAAATCGATGCCCTAAGTATTCTTTTGCAGTTTTTACATCTCCAGTATCTAGGGCTTGTCTAATCTTAGTAGAACTAACCGAAACTGCGTCTACATCTTGTGCAGAAATTTCTTCAACCTGAAAGCCGTAAAGAGGACCATACTCTTTTAGATGCTCAAAACTCCCCTCTCGGTTTCTTCCAAAATGATGATTGTATCCGATAACCAATCTCGATGTGCCAATTTTATTTACCAAGATGTCTCTCACAAACTCAACCGAAGACAAACGAGAAAACGCTCTAGAAAAAGGATGTATAATCAAATGATCTATACCTGCATTTCTTAAAAGTTCAATTTTTTCATTTTTTGTAGTAATCAACTTCAAATCGTTGTCCGAAAACAAAACTATGCGTGGATGTGGGGAAAAAGTTAAGAGTACGGTTTCTCCATCTACAGAATCGGCTATTTCTTTTAAGCGCTCAATAATTGTTAAATGCCCAACATGAACCCCGTCAAAGGTTCCAGTAGTTACTACTGCATTTTCAATTTTTTTAAACGCCTCTATACTAGGGTATATTTTCACAAATCAATATCTAAGGGCAGTATTGCCAGTAATTAAACGCTTTACAAATCGCACTCAATTATGCCCTCAAAATTAAGAAAATAAAAAAAGAGCGCACTATTATCTAATTAAATAAAAATCAGTAAATTTGCAGCCGTAAACGAGGATATTCATTTTCAACAAAATATATTTTACGATGTCAAAAAATATCGGAAAAATCGCCCAAGTAATTGGACCAGTTGTCGACATTAAGTTCAACAGCAGTGTAGCTGACTTACCAAAAATTTATGATGCGCTTGAAATCACCAGAAAAAATGGTGCTAAAGTTATCTTAGAGTGTCAACAACACATTGGAGAAGATACAGTTCGTGCCATTTCTATGGATTCGACAGATGGATTAAGTAGAGGAATGGAAGTTGTTGCTTCTGGCGCTCCTATCTTAATGCCAATTGGAGAAGAAATTAAAGGCCGTTTATTTAATGTAGTAGGAGATGCAATTGATGGAATCAAGCCTTTGAGTAAAGAAGGCGGATATCCAATACATCGCGATCCACCTAGATTTGAGGATTTATCTACATCTTCCGAAGTTTTATTTACCGGTATTAAGGTAATTGACCTTGTTGAGCCCTACTCTAAAGGGGGTAAAATTGGTTTGTTCGGTGGTGCTGGTGTTGGTAAAACTGTCTTAATTATGGAGTTGATAAACAACATAGCCAAAGGACATGACGGTATATCTGTATTTGCTGGTGTTGGAGAGCGTACGCGTGAAGGGAACGACTTGCTTCGTGAAATGATCGAATCTGGCGTTATCAAATACGGGAAAGAATTTGAGGAAGAGATGGAAAAAGGTGGTTGGGATCTTACGAAAGTAGATCACAAAGAGCTTATAAACTCTCAAGCTACTTTAGTTTTTGGTCAAATGAACGAATCTCCGGGTTCTCGTGCTCGTGTTGCACTTTCTGGTTTAACACTTGCAGAATATTACCGAGATGGTGAAGGAGATGGTGCAGGACGCGACATCTTATTCTTTATTGATAATATTTTCCGTTTCACACAAGCGGGTTCTGAAGTTTCGGCACTGCTTGGACGTATGCCATCTGCAGTTGGATACCAACCAACCTTGGCTACTGAAATGGGAATGATGCAAGAACGTATTACCTCTACAAAAAACGGATCTATTACTTCTGTACAAGCGGTATATGTACCGGCAGATGATCTTACAGATCCTGCTCCGGCAACAACTTTTGCCCACTTGGATGCAACAACAGTATTGTCGCGTAAAATTGCAGAATTAGGTATTTACCCTGCGGTAGATCCTTTAGACTCTACCTCTCGTATTTTGAATCCAGAAGTTTTGGGTGCCAAGCACTACAAATGTGCTCAAGATGTAAAAGAAATTTTACAACGCTACAAAGAGCTACAAGATATTATTGCTATTTTAGGTATGGATGAACTGTCTGAAGAAGACAAACAAGCCGTATTACGTGCACGTCGTGTACAACGCTTCTTATCACAACCTTTCCACGTTGCAGAACAATTTACGGGACTTCCAGGAGTTTTGGTAAGCATAGAAGACACTATTAAAGGATTTAACATGATTCTTGATGGTGAATTAGATCACTTACCCGAAGCTGCTTTTAACCTAGTAGGAAATATTGAAGAAGCTATTGAAAAAGGTGCAAAAATTTTAGCAGAAGCTAAAGCTTAATTTTCACAAAATGTTAGTAGATATTATTACACCAGACGCAAAATTATTTTCTGGAGACATCCTTTCTATTGAACTTCCAGGAACAGATGGAAGTTTTGAGATCTTAAACAGTCACGCACCAATTATTTCTACTTTGGCGGCAGGTACTATAACCGTTTCTCTAAACAATGGTAAAACAGAGTCTTTCGAAGTTAGTGGTGGAGTGATCGAAACTCAAAAAAATACTATTATCGTTTTAGTCGACTAGGTTTTTTCGATTTAACTATTTAAGAGTCCCTTTTAGGGACTCTTTTTTTTTCTCCTTAATTCAATCTAAAGAACCCAAAAAACACTCATTAAATCTTTGATGATCGAATATTTTGCGTTATTCATTTAAGTGTATAAAATATATTTTGCTGGTCTTATAAATATCATCTTTTCAATACTATCTTTACAAAATGCTTAAAAGATTACATATAGAAGCCAAAATTATAGAAAAGCTAAACCAAAGAGCTTTATCCAAAAATCTGAGGCAACTGAATTTGAACAACAAAAGCATCGACTTTTGCTCGAATGATTACTTAGGGTTTTCTAAATCTTTGGGTATAAAAAGCGCTCAAACTTCTGGGGCAACTGGATCTAGACTCCTCAGTGGCAACTCTGAAAAATTTGAGAAATTAGAAGCTAAAATTGCAAAATTTCACCATGCAGAAACTGGGTTAATTTTTAATTCTGGCTACGATGCCAACATCGGTTTATTTTCTTGCATAGCAGATAAGGGCGATACCATTATATACGACCAATACATACATGCAAGCATACGAGATGGCATTCGCCTATCCAATGCACGCTCTTTTGCTTTTAAGCACAACAAACTAAGCGCTCTAGAAAAAAAATTAAAACAAGCCAGCGGAACCGTTTTGGTTGTTGTAGAATCTGTCTATTCTATGGATGGAGATCTGGCACCACTTGAGGCAATAATTGAACTTTGTGAAAAACACAATGCGCAAATAATCGTAGATGAAGCACATGCAACTGGAGTTGTTGGGGGAAAAGGCGAAGGTTTAGTGCAAAGTTTAAAATTAGAATCAAAAGTATTTGCTAGAGTACATACTTTTGGAAAAGCCTTAGGCTCACATGGAGCCATCATACTAGGTTCGGAAAATTTAAAACAGTATTTAACCAACTTTGCACACTCTTTTATTTACACTACAGCATTAAGCGAACATTGTTTAAATGCGGTAGAGAGTGCCTACACTAAACTGGAGCTTTCAAACAAAAATATTGGACAATTAAAACAAAACATTCGCCTATTTAAATCACTATTGCCAGAAAGTATAAGCAGTAAATTAGTGGAAAGCTCTAGTCCAATACAGTGCATTCTTTTACCTGGAAATGAAGAAATTAAAAGAGTAGAGCAGCAATTACAATTAAAAGGCATAAATATTAGAGCCATACTTCATCCAACAGTAGCCAAAGGAAGAGAACGACTCCGAATTTGTTTACACAGCTTTAATACCGAACAAGAAATTAAAGCAGCTGTAAAAAGCCTTGTAGAATTAATACCATGAAAACATACTTTATAACTGGAATAGGAACAGACGTTGGTAAAACAATTGCCGCTGCTTTAATCGTACAAGCACTAAAAGCTGATTATTGGAAACCTATACAAGCAGGAGACTTGGAAGCGAGCGACAGCTTAAAAGTAAAAAGTTTGATTGCTAATGAAATAACAAAATTCCATCCAGAAACTTATCAATTAAATCATGCCATGTCTCCGCATGCAGCCGCAGAAAGAGATCGTGTTCACATCGATATTTCAAATTTTGACATCCCAAAAACAAACAATCATTTAGTTATTGAAGGCGCTGGAGGCTTGTTAGTGCCACTTAACAGAACAAACACCATACTCGATCTTATTGAGCTATTAAATACTGAAGTAATTTTAGTTTCTAAGCATTATTTAGGTAGTATAAATCATACCTTAATGAGTGCAGCCCTGCTACAACAACGTAAAATAAAGGTTAAAGGAATTTTGTTTAATGGATTGGAAAATAAAGAAACAGAATCTATTATTAAAGAAATAACGGGTTTGGAAATACTCGGACGAATAGCGCCTATAGAAAGTCTAAATAAAACATCTATAGCAGCGCATGCATTAAAGTTAAAAAACATTTAGTTTAATCCGAATTCAAGAAGAATGAACATTCAAGAAAAGGATCAAAAATACATCTGGCACCCTTTCACTCAAATGAAAACAGCAGGAGCTGCGCTACCCATAGTTAAAGGAAAGGGCACCTTACTTATAGATGAAAAAGGGAATTCGTACATCGACGCTATTTCTTCATGGTGGGTAAATTTACACGGACACAGTCACCCTTATGTTGCCAAAAAAGTATATGCTCAAATGAAGCAATTAGCGCATGTTGTATTTGCGGGCTTCACCCACAGCCCAGCAGCAGATTTGTGCGAGAGATTATCGAAACACTTACCAAGCAACCAAGCAAAATTCTTTTTCTCTGGCGATGGTTCGTCGGCCGTTGAGATTGCATTGAAAATGAGTGTTCAGTATTGGAAAAATAAAGGCCAAAATAAAACAAGATTTGTAGCGATTGATGGAGCCTATCATGGAGAAACCTTTGGTGCTATGTCTGCGGGAGCTCGAAGTATTTTCTCAGCACCTTTTTCTGACTTATTATTTGAAACCTCCCACATTCCCTTTCCAAATGATGAGCTATTGTCTATGGAAAGCTTGAAAAAAGAAATTGCTAAAGGTGATGTTGCTGCGTTCATTTTTGAGCCACTTATTCAGGGCGCTGCAGGAATGCGAATGTACCCACCAGAAACACTAAACAAGCTACTTCAAATTTGTAACGCAGCAGGTGTATTGTGTATTGCCGATGAAGTTATGACGGGTTTTGGAAGAACAGGAACAACCTTCGCTGTTAACCAAGTAGAAGCAATGCCCGATTTTTTATGTATGTCTAAAGGATTATCGGGCGGCACACTTCCTATTTCGTTAACTACATGCAGCCAAAACATATACAATGCCTTTTTAGGAGAACACATTCAAAAAGCCTTTTTGCACGGCCACTCTTTTACTGGAAATCCTGTTGGCTGTATAGCTGCTCTAGCAAGTTTAGATTTATTAGAAAAAGAAGACTGCCAAAAAGCAATAAAAAACATCGCAAAAAGACACCGTATTTTTGCAGATAAAATAAGTTCCCTTAAAGTAATTAAAGACCTCAGGCAAACGGGTACAGTACTGGCTATAGAGTTAAAAGCCGAGTCTTCTGGTTATGCAAGCACATTACGACAAAGTTTGTATAACGATTTCTTAAGTCAAGGAGTGTTGTTAAGACCTCTTGGAAATGTTATCTACATACTGCCCCCTTACTGCATTACAGAAAAAGAACTTACCAAAGTATACGAGGTAATTGAAACAAAATTAAAAACCTTATGATTCCTCTTGATTGTAAGGTGAAAACAAAGTACAAAATCAATATTAAACTAGCTGCAGCTTTATTTTAAACTAATAAAACCTCTACTGACCTGATCTTATGGCTTCTACAGGATCTAGTTTGGAGGCAGAAATAGCTGGTATCATTCCAGAAACAATACCAATTACAACAGAAACCCAAAGGCCCATTACAATATTACTGGTGGAAAGGGAAACATCAAAATCAAAATAATAGCCAGCCAATAAAGTTCCGCTGTAAACAATAAGAAGCCCTACAATGCCTCCAATTAAACAAAGTAAAATTGCCTCGAACAAAAATTGTAATAAAATGAAATAATTTTTAGCTCCTATTGCCTTCTGAATTCCTATAATATTGGTTCGTTCCTTTACAGAAACAAACATAATGTTGGCAATTCCAAAACCACCCACCAATAGAGAAAAACCACCTATAACAATTCCAGCTAGATCGATTACGCTAAACATTAAATCTATACCCTTAGATATAATACTTGTTTCGTTTAAGGCAAAGTTGTCATCAGCTTTAGGGGATAAACGTCTAATCGAACGCATTACTCTTGTTAAATCGTCTTTAAGCTGAGCGTTACTAATACCCCGCTTTGCTTTTACCATAAACATTGGGTTGGTAGACTCGTTGTTTACTCGAATAAAGTTACGAGCAAACTTTACAGGAATCACAATATTGTCGTCATCGCTGTTGCCTATTATACTATCTCCTGCTTTTTCAAAAACACCAATAACTAGGGCTTTTTGCCCCATAAACTTAATATAATTTCCGAGCGGATTTTGGTTTGCAAAAAGTGTTTCTGATATGTTTGAACCGATAATAGCAACGGGCTTACCAGAGGAAGACTCTAAAAGTGAAAAGTATCTTCCGGAAGAAAGTTCAAAACCATATACATCTTGGTAGGAATGAGACACTGCCGCTACTCCAATACCATCTACATCATCCGATTCAAATTTTGCCGTTTTATTACCAGCACTAGCAACAAAAGTAACAGCCTCTGCCATTTCTAATCGTTGTTCTAAAAAAGCCAACTCGTTTAAGTTCGGAACGGGTCTTTGGTAATACTTCCACCAAGGATATTCTCCACCCATAGCCCAGGGCCATTTAGTTACAAAAACTACATTATCTCCTAGAGATTCTACACTTTTACGTATGTTTTTCTCTAAAGAATCAACCACAGCAAACACAGAAATAATTGCAAATATACCAATGGTTACCCCTAGTAAAGATAGTAGTGTTCTGAGCTTATTTCCGACCAATGCTTGCAGCGCAAAACGAAAACTTTCTTGAAGAATTTTAAATAAAATCATATATCATAAATTAAAACAAAATAGCACTTACCATCGTATTCAGAACTTAGTCTCTGTTTAATCTAACTCTTCAGAGAGTAGTTTAAATTCTAAACGAGGCGACATTTTTTCGTACACAACTCGGTATACCGAATCGGTAATGGGCATCGAAACTCCAAATTCTTTGTTTATTTCTTTTATGCATTTAACAGCATAATATCCTTCGGCAATCATGTTCATATCCATTTGAGCCGCTTTCACAGAATACCCCTTACCGATGTAGGTTCCAAAGGTTCTATTCCGACTAAACTTAGAGTAGGCAGTAACCAATAAATCTCCCAAATAAGCAGAATCCTTTATGTCTCTATTTATAGGATGTACCGTATCTACAAAGCGCTGAATTTCTCTAATCGCATTAGAAATTAGCACCGAAAGGAAGTTGTCTCCATACCCAAGCCCATGAGCTATACCTGCTGCAACCGCAACTACATTCTTTAATACCGACGAGTATTCTGTACCATAAATATCATCTGATGTGGTCACTTTAATATAGGAACATCTTAACTGATTTGCCATAAAATCTGCAACAGCATTGTCTTCACAAGCAACAGTTAAATAAGAAAGTCGTTCCAGCGCAACTTCTTCTGCATGGCAGGGCCCTGTAATTACACCTATTTGGTTTAGAGGAACCTTATATTCACTTTGGATATATTCTCCAACAATTTGATTGAACTCTGGAATAATTCCTTTTACAGCAGAGAAAAAGGTCTTTTTACTCAAATCTAAATCCAAAGCATTTAACGTGGTGTGTAAAAAGGCAGAGGGTATCGCCAAAATAATAACATCTGCGCGCGCGCAAGTAGCCTTAAAGTCTGTGTTTACAGAGACCAAATCTGTATTAATTAAAGCCCCACTTAAGTAGTTAGGATTGTGCTGGGTTTCCATAATATGCTGTACAGCTTCTTCATTTCGCATACACCATATTAATTCGTCAACATTAGTAGACAAAATTTTTACAATTGCGGTAGCCCAACTACCTCCACCTAATACGGCTATTTTTTTCTTCGAACTCATTTTATTTTTCTCTCAAATGAAAATCAACTTTAGCTTTTTCATCCATTAAAAGAATGAATGTTTCAATGAAAGAGATGATTTTTGATTCTGCCTCAAAGTTAATCTTTTCTACATCATCGCTCGGTTTATGATAATCGTCGTGTTTTCCTGTCCAAATATGAAGTGCTGGTACTCCAAAGGCATAAAATGGAGCGTGGTCGGATGGCCCGTCTTCTCGTTTTTTTAGTGTAAAAGGAAATGCCTTCCAATCGGTTTCTTTAATAAGTGGTTCCCACTTTAAAGAGCTACCAAGTCCTTCAATAGTAAGGGGCATGTCTTTTTCCATACGACCTATCATATCCATATTTACTAGGTAGTTTAGTTTTTCTAAAGCAATGGTAGGGTTGTTTACAAAATACCGAGAGCCTAAAAGACCCTTTTCTTCGCCAGAAAATGCTATAAATAAAAAATTGTTGTTTTCCTGTTTTTTGTTGTTTTTAAAATAATGAGCTAACTCAAGTACACCGGCAGTTCCGCTGGCATTATCATCTGCTCCATTGTGAATTTTTCTCGGCCCTTTGTATTTTGAGCCTTCACCTCCATAACCTAAATGATCGTAATGCCCACTAATTACAACGGTGTTGTCTGCATTGTTATTTATAAAACCAATTACATTATGGGCTTGCGCGCGCACTTCATACTGGTTAACCGATAAGGTCGCATTCTCAATATACTCTTCTGGTACTTTTGCAAAGGCAGAGCTCTTTAAAACCAACACTGGAATTCCAATGGATTCAATTTTTTTGTAATTGATATTGGGTAGTTTATATCCTTTTTGAGAAGTATACAAAAGAACAGCAACTGCACCTCTATTACGTGCCTCTACTACTCTACTCAATACATCAACGGTCTCTGTATTTAGAGCTTCTGGGTTTGCTAGGTCAATTTGAACTACGTAACCGATCACCTCTAGGTCTAAGTTATCGTAATTGGAGTAGGAAGAGTCTGGTAAATGAATTCCGTAGGAAACTCCTAATACAGGAACATCAGTTACGGTTCCATTAGACGATAAACTAATAGGATAAAAATCATGATTCAACCTCATGAGTTTATTATTAATCGTTAATTTCGTTTTATTTGGCTTTTGTTTTACATTTTCAAAATATGAAAAAGCCTGAACAAATCCATCCGTTCCTTTTGGTTCTATACCAATTTCCAGCATTCTTGCTTTAATATAATCTCTTGCTTTAATTTCGCCCATGGTACCGGGTTCTCTTCCTTCCATTTGGTCACTAGCCAAGGCAGATACATCTTCAATCAGTCGTTTTACCGCTTTTTTATTTACTTTTCCGTTGTTTTGAGCAAAAGCACAAAGTGCGAAGAATAAACTAAAAATTAAACATCGATTTTTCATAGGTAATTTGTTTGCTTTCAAAAAGATAAGAGACTTTATGATACTCCCATAAAGAATGTTTTTGTTTTGAGATTTACTAGATAGGAGCCCAATTTAAGTCGAAAATCTATAAGTTAACGAGACAACAAGGTTTTAATTTTAGCTTACAATGATTTGTTCTAAAATTTCAATCTTTTTAATGCATTTGGTTTAGTAAGCTCTATTTGGATTGCCCTCAACGTAGTACATAAAAGCCTTATTAACTACTCGGTAACCTCCAGGTGTAGGATAATCGCCTGTAAAATACCAATCGCCTTTATGGTTTGGGCAAGCTTTATGTAGCTCGTCAATGCCTTGAAAAATAATTTCTACATCTGCTTTTATATCTTCTGGTCTGAGTAGCTCAACACATTTGGCTGAAATTTCTTCGGGTGTAAAAGGCTTGTAAATATTTTTAACACAATTCACTACCTCTTCAATTGGTACATTAAGTTGCGCTTTGCATTGATGGTAAACATCTGTAATAAGCGATTCTAAACCTCGATCTTTTAACAATTCGATGGCAGCCCTAAAAGCAACAAAGTCTCCTAAGCGTGCCATGTCAATCCCATAACAGTCTGGATAACGGATTTGAGGTGCAGATGAAACCACTACAATTTTCTTGGGATTTAGACGGTCAAGAATTCTAAAAATACTTTTTTTCAAGGTGGTACCTCTTACGATACTATCGTCAATAATAACCAAATTATCGTCTTTACTTACTTGTCCGTATGTTATGTCGTAAACATGACCTACTAGGCTGTCTCTATTACTATCGTCTGTAATAAATGTTCTTAATTTGGCGTCTTTAATCGCAATTTTCTCAATGCGCGGACTCACCGAAAAAATTTCTTTTATTTGATCGGTAGTAGGATTGTCTCCTAAATCAAGCACCAATTGTGCCTGTTTGTCTTTGTAGAGAAGTTCCAATCCTTTTACCATTCCGTAAAAAGAAGTTTCGGCTGTATTTGGAATAAAAGAAAACACCGTTTTCTTTAAATCTCCACCAATACTCTCCATAACTTTAGGGCACAAAAGTTTACCCAGCTCTTTTCGTTCTCTATAAATATCGGCATCGTTCCCTCTGGAAAAATAAATTCTTTCAAAAGAACAAGCTTTCTTTTGTAAAGGCTCTCTAACCATGTCCATACTTATACGCCCGTCTTTTTTTATAATTAAGGCGTGGCCTGGAGTAATTTCTGATATGGAGTCATCGGGGACATTCATAGCTGTTTGAATAACAGCGCGTTCGGAAGCCACTACAACTACCTCATCATCTTTATAATAAAACCCGGGGCGAATTCCCGAAGGATCTCTTAGAGCAAATGCATCACCATGGCCTGTTAAGCCACACATCACATAACCACCGTCCCATTTTTTTGCAGAATTTACAAGTACATCTTGAATGTTAATTTTCGAGGCAATAAACTTAGTCATGTCACGCTTATTACCAACCTGATCCTTATACTTATAATAAATTTCATCATTTGCCTCATCAAGAAAATGACCTATTTTCTCAAGTATAGTTACCGTATCGGATTTTTCTTTTGGGTGCTGTCCTAAATCAATAAGCTGGTTAAAGAGTTCGTCAACATTTGTCATGTTAAAATTTCCGGCCAACACTAAATTTCGGGTCATCCAATTGTTTTGACGTAAAAAGGGGTGGCAATGCTCTACACTGTTTCCGCCATAAGTTCCGTAACGTAAATGGCCTAAGAATAATTCTCCAGAAAAGGAGACGTTTTCTTTTAACCATTGCACATCCTGAATTTTACCTGGGTTTTTAGCTTCTACATCTTCAAATTTTTTGTTGATGTACGTAAATAAGTCTTGTACAGAATTTGCCTTATTAGAACGGTAACGAGAAATGTACCTTTTACCGGGCGCCACATCGAGTTTGATGTTTGCTAAACCAGCTCCATCCTGGCCTCTATTAACCTGCTTTTGCATAAGCAGGTACATTTTGTTTAAACCATAAAGCGAAGTGCCGTACTTTTTTTGGTAATACTCTAGTGGCTTTAGGAGGCGAATCATCGCAACTCCACACTCGTGTTTTAACTCGTCACTCATAAGGATTTAAGCAGTAGGTTTTGCCGGCAAGTTACAATAAAGTTTAGAGTTGTTTAGTGCTTGTTGCTCATTGTTATGAGATGATTTTTTACTGGAAACGGATAGGTTTAAAGCAATAACACTAAGCAGGTATCTAAAAAATAATCGTGTGTAAGAAGCTTAACTAAACTCTTCTTTACGCATGCCCAGCCAATCGAGTGCAGATTTACTTAGCAATTGTTCTTTTAGTGCTTCATCCCAGGGCATACTGTTTATAAGTTGTCCAGGTTTTAGTTCGCCTAAAGGAAATGGATAATCACTTCCTAAAGCGATTTTATCTGCGCCCATAACAGCTACTATATACTCCAACATTTTAGGGTCGTGTACTAAACTGTCTATGTAAAACTTTCCAATGTATTCTCTAGGATGCTTTTTGTTGTCTACGGCACACAGATCTGGCCGCACAACAAACCCGTGGGATACTCTACCTATTGTTGACGGAAAAGAGCCTCCACCATGAGCAAAGGCAACTCTTAACTTTGGAAGACGCTCAAAAACACCTCCAAAAATAAGCGAGCAAATAGCTCTGGAACTTTCGGCAGGCATTCCTACCAGCCATGGCAGCCAGTACTTATCCATCTGTTCTTTGGCCATCATATCCCAGGGGTGAACAAATACTGACATGTCTAATGCTTCACAAGCTTCAAAAATTGGAAAAAATTGCGCCTCATTCAAATTCAAATTATTTACATGAGTCCCAATTTGAATTCCTCTTAAGCCAATTTCTTTACAGCGCTTTAACTCTTTTATAGCTAGTGCTGTATTTTGCATTGGTACTGTTCCTAAACCAGCAAATCGTTTTGGGAATCGCTTTACGATACCTGCAATATGGTCGTTTAAAAAAACAGCTATTTCTAAAGTATCTTTTGGTTTTGCCCAATACGAAAACATAACTGGAACAGTAGACAAAACCTGTACATGAACTCCTTGGTCGTCACAATCTTCTATGCGTTTCTCCGCAGACCAACAATTGTCATCAACCTCGCGAAAAAACTTTTCATCCATCATCATTTTCGCGCAACAAGGCTTGTGGTGGTCTAAATTTATAAAGCCCCCATAGCCAAACTTCTCTTTAAAATTAGGAATGTCTTTTGGTAAAATGTGTGTATGAATATCTATTGTAAATATAGTTGTATTAGCCATAGTACTGTTTTATATAAAGCGGGTATCTATTTCCATTTCTGTTGCACACTTAGAGCAAGTTCTCAAGGATTTAGACTTGTAGAATTCTTTAAATCGAGGAAGGAAGTCTTTCTCAATGTTGGTTAATGAAAAATAAGTTTCATGTAATTTATGGTTGCACTGATCGCAGAACCAAAGTAAACCATCTTTGTCGTTGGTACCTTTTCTAACCTTTTCAATTACTAAGCCTACCGAGCCTTCGGACCGCATTGGAGAATGAGGGATTTTTGCAGGCAACAAAAACATTTCGCCTTCATTTATTGGTATGTCTACCGCCTTTCCGTCTTCTTGAATGCGAACATTAATATTTCCTTCTATTTGAAAAAACCACTCTTCGCTCTGGTTGTAATGATAATCTTTACGGGCATTTGGCCCGCCAACAATCATTACTATAAAATCTCCAGCCTTGTGGTATAGGTTTTTATTTCCAACGGGTGGCTTTAATAAATGGCGGTTTTCTGAAATCCATTTGGTTAAATTAAAAGGCTTTTGTATTGGCATATCATTCTAATTTTAAAGAACGAGCAAGTTAGTAATTTTGATGGAAGCTTTGCCAAAGGTGTATTTGGAATTTTTAATGGCCACTACAAAAACAAGAATACTATCTTTGGTTTTTATTAAATCGATAGCATTTTATCCTCACCCTTAAAACTCTCTTCCTAATGGGGAGAGAGAAGTTTCGAAAGAAGCAGGGTGAGGTTTTGCTTTTACGTGCTTTTTTTGGCTTTCTTTATTTTGAATTATATACGAGAACGCTTTACTAATTACTTGCAACAATTCACTACTTTTGCTGCTCAAAATTAAACAATATGCTACGATCACATACTTGCGGAGAGCTAAATATTAGCAATTTAGAAACAGAGGTTACGCTAAGTGGCTGGGTGCAAAAATCTCGAGATTTGGGTGGAATGACCTTTGTAGATTTGCGCGATAGATACGGCATAACGCAGTTGGTTTTTAATATGGAAGCCAATAAGAATCTTTGTTTAGAGGCTCGCAAATTAGGGCGTGAATATGTAATACAGATCAAAGGAACTGTAATTGAGCGCAGCGCAAAAAACAAAAAAATTCCTACTGGAGAAATCGAAATTGAAATTGCGGAATTAAGCATTTTAAATTCTTCTAAAACCCCTCCATTTACAATAGAAGACAATACGGATGGCGGTGACGATTTAAGAATGAAGTACCGCTACTTAGATTTGCGTAGAAACCCGGTTCGCGAAAACATGATTTTAAGATCTAAAGTAGCTATAGAAACTCGTAAGTACTTAGCCGATTTAGATTTCATAGAAGTTGAAACCCCCGTTTTAATTAAATCTACACCCGAAGGAGCAAGAGATTTTGTGGTTCCAAGTAGAATGAACGAAGGGCAATTTTACGCTCTTCCGCAGTCTCCACAAACCTTTAAGCAGCTCTTAATGGTATCGGGTTTCGATAAATATTTTCAAATTGTAAAATGCTTTCGCGATGAAGATTTAAGAGCTGACAGACAGCCAGAGTTTACCCAAATAGACTGCGAAATGTCTTTTGTGGAGCAAGAAGACATCCTAAACACTTTCGAGAATTTAACCCGACACTTACTAAAGAAAGTGATTAATGTGGACTTGAAAGATTTTCCTAGAATGACTTTCGATGAGGCTATGAGGGATTACGGAAACGATAAACCAGACATTCGTTTCGATATGAAGTTAAAGGATTTAAACGCCGTTTCTCAAAACAAAGGATTTAAAGTGTTTGATGATGCTGAGTTGGTTTTGGCTATTAATGCCAAAGGTTGCAGTGGTTATACACGTAAACAAATAGATAAATTAACCGATTGGGTAAAGCGGCCTCAAATTGGAGCCAAGGGTTTAATCTACGTAAAATGCAATGAAGACGGATCTTACAAATCATCTGTAGATAAGTTTTTCAATCAAGAAGATTTAGCCCAGTGGGCAAAAGTAACGGATGCAAAAGCTGGAGACTTAATCTTAGTTTTAAGTGGCGAAGCCAATGCGGTGCGTAAACAAATGAGCGAATTACGTTTAGAAATGGGAGCTCAATTAGGTTTTAGAGATCCAAAAGTATTTGCGCCTCTTTGGGTTATCGATTTCCCCTTATTAGAGTGGGATGAGGAAACAGCTCGTTACCATGCAATGCACCACCCATTTACATCTCCAAAACCTGAAGATTTAAACAAGCTAGACACTGCACCAGGCGAGGTAAAAGCCAATGCCTACGATATGGTATTAAATGGATCTGAAATTGGTGGAGGATCCATCCGTATTCACGATAAAGATTTACAACAACTAATGTTTAAACACCTTGGTTTTACGAACGAAGAGGCACAAGAACAATTTGGGTTTTTAATGAACGCATTCGAATATGGAGCTCCACCACACGGTGGACTCGCTTTTGGTCTAGACAGGCTTTGCGCTATTATGGGTGGAGCTGAATCTATTAGAGACTTTATTGCTTTCCCTAAAAACAACTCTGGTAGAGATGTAATGATTGATGCGCCATCGAAAATTGATGAACTTCAGCTTAAAGAGTTGAGTTTGAAATTGAGGAATTAATAACAAAAAAAACAGCCCATTGGCTGTTTTTTTTTGATCTTTATTTTTAACAAAATAAGCAATACCTTGGCTAGAAATTACCAAAGCAATTAAAAATACACAATGAAAAGATCCTTCTTAACTATAGTCTTTGCTCTTAGCATCTCTGTGTTTGCTCAAGTAGAAATGCAGTATGCAAAAAGCAGCGATGAAAACCCTCGGTGGATACAATTAATGTATGGCCAAACTAAAGACGCTGGCTTAATTTCGGAGGCGTATAAGGCTTATTATAAAACACACCCTTTTGTAAAAAACAAACACACACAATATTATAAAAGATGGCAAAGAAGCCTGAGCAGAGCTAAGGCTAAACCAACGCAAAAATACATAGACAGGTCAACGTCAAACACTAAAGCTGCGGCATGGATTCCAAGAGGTCCTTTCGATTTCGACATCGATGCAGCCAGTAGATCCTACGCGCCTGGAGCGGCACATATTTACTGTATTGAGCAAGCGCTCTCCAATTCAGATGTAATTTATGCTGGAACAGCAACTGCTGGGTTTTGGCGTTCTAACGATAAGGGCGAAAATTGGTATTGTCTCTCTAAATCGCTTCCTGTTAGCTTCGTTTATGCGGTAGAGATTGACCCAGATAATGAAGATATTGTTTACTTCTCTGGAGCTGGAACACTTTACAAATCTACCGATGGAGGCTCGAGTCATACAGACATTGGTACAGGAGTATTTAATGCCGAAATAAGTATTAATGAAATCATGATTCACAATGGCAAACTCTGGGTAGCCTCAGATCAAGGTCTTTATTCGTCAACTAACAATGGCGCAACTTTTACACAAGAACAAACAGGAACATGGTTGGAAATGGAAGTGCATCCTACCAACAGCCAAGTAATTTATACTGTAAAACAAAACGATTCTACCACCTCTTTTTACAAATCTACCAACAACGGATCTACTTTTACGCAATATGGTAACGGTTGGCCAAACCCAGCAGCTGGAGACGAACAAAAACGAACAGAGATTGCCGTAAGCCCAGCAGCCCCAGATAAAATTGTGGCTCTGGCTACCGGAACAGCCAATGGAGGTTCTGGTTTATATGGCGTATATATAAGTGAAGACCAGGGTCTAAACTGGGAATTTAAATGCTGTGGCGATCAGCCAGGGGGTATTGCTACAACCGACAATATTAATATGATGGGTTGGAATGACGCCGGTTTAGATGATGGTGGTCAATATTACTACGATTTAGCCTTGGCTGTAAACCCCTTAGACGCAAACATTATTCATGTAGCCGGTGTACAACACTGGATTTCTACCGATGGAGGAGACAACTTTACTTGTCCTGCGAAATGGTCGCATCCCGATAAAGACGAGTACATACACGCCGATATTCACGATATGCGGTATTTTGGCAACGACTTATGGGTTGCCTGCGATGGAGGTGTTTTTTACTCCAACAATGCAGGAGACAGTTTTGATAAAAAAATGTACGGAATTTCGGGTACAGATTTTTGGGGGTTTGGTGCCGGATTTTCCGACGGAGAAGTCATGTTAGGAGGAACCTATCATAACGGTACCGTTATTAAAGATCATGAGGTATACGAAGGCGGTTGGCTTTGTGCCGAGGGAGGAGACAATTACCGAGGTTTTGTGAACTTTGCCGATGCTACAAAAGTATATACCGATGCTGGAGGAAGAACTTTGTCTGGTAACAGAACCCTAGAAATAGGTTCCTTTGCAATGGAATACAAACCAAATGCATCCTACATTGTTGGCGAGTCGAGTAATTTAGAATTCGACCCACGATGCCCTAACATACTGTACATCGGAAATGAAACCACACTATACAAATCTTACGACAATGGTGCCAGTACATCTGTCTTACATAATTTTAATGAAAGAGTAACTTCGGTTGAGGTAGCTTGGTCAAATCCAAATTATATTTATGTAGCTACTTTTGAAGGTTGGTGGGATACAAAAAAAATATACAGATCTACAAATGCTGGAGAAAACTGGACCGATATTACACCTTCTTCCTCAGTCTTAAACGGACAAGTTTGGATTCCTTATGACTTAACCGTAAGCAGTGAAGATGCAAGCCATTTATGGATGGCTAGAACCTCAATGTATGGAACGCCAGGTGATGGACAAGGAAACGATGTTTTTAAATCTACAGACGCAGGAAACACTTGGATAAACTGGACTACTGCAAGTTTAAACAATGAAAACATCACCAATATAGAACATCAAAGAGGATCTGATGGAGGCGTTTACATTGGTACAAGACAGGCCGTATATTACCGAGACAATACCATGAACGATTGGGTCCTTTACAACAACAACCTTCCTCTACAAACCTTCTCTACGCAGCTTGTTCCATACTACAAAGAAGGAACCCTTAAGAACGGAACCAATCAAGGAGTTTGGGAAGTAGACTTTTATACCGAAAACTCTCCATCAGCTCAAATTGCTGCCAGTAATTTAAATATTAACTGCACAAACAATAGTGTACAGTTTTACAACCACTCGGCAATGCATTCCGATGGCGAAACCTTTTTATGGTCTTTTCCTGGCGGAATACCGGAAACCTCTACTGACGAAAATCCATTGGTTTACTATGCAAACCCAGGAAATTTTGATGTTAGCCTTACGGTAGCTGATGTAAACGGAACAGACTCTCAAACCATTACCGATTTAATCAGTTTTGAAACTTTAGTGCTTACTACCCAAAGTGAAATGCTCCAAACATTTAACCAGGGAGAATTTCCTCCCGAAGGTTGGGCGCTCCCTGAAGCTGGATATTCTTGGCAAGGAATAAGCGTTACAGATGCAAATTGTGAGAGCAGTATTGCAGCTTATGTAGACAATTTTTCTATTGGACAAAGTGGCAATGAAGCTGCTCTATTAAGTCCTAAAATTAACTTAGAGATTTTTGAAAACCCTACCCTAAGTTTTAACTACGCCTATGCACGCTATGGCGCTAATTATTCCGATGGTCTTAAGGTAGAGATCTCTTCCGATTGTGGTGCCAACTGGACTCCATTATGGGAGGCATACGGATTAGACCTTTCTACTGTGCCAGACCAAAGCAATTGGTGGGAACCAACATGTGAAGACTGGGCTAGTTTAAACATTAGTTTAAGTGAATACAATGCTCAAACGGTAAACATTAGATTTGTAAATGTAAATGGCTACGGTAATAGTCTTTTTGTGGACAACATTAATCTAGTAAATAACGATGGGAGCATAAGCGTAGTTAACACTATTTCTGGATGTATGGACGCTTCGGCTCTAAACTACAATGCCATTGCCAATATAGATGATGATTCTTGCGAATACACTGCACTTGGTGGACAAGAACTAATTTTCAATCAAGGTTGGAATTTATTTTCAACCTATGTTGTACCCAGCCAAACTGCATTTGAAAACATACTTAGCTCGGTGGAAGAAAACATTATAATTGTTAAAAACTACCTGGGAGAAGCCTACTTACCCGAATGGAATTTTAACGGAATTGGTTCTTTAAACAACCTACAAGGATACCAGGTAAAAGTTTCTCAGCTTTGCAATCTCACTATCGAAGGAACTCTAATAGCGCCACAATCTTCAATAGTACCCATAGCAGAGGGTTGGAATATTATTCCCTATTTAAGAAATGTGAATGCTGAGGCAAGTTTGGTATTTGAAGACATTGCAAGTGAACTTGTTATTGTAAAAGACTACCTAGGTAATGCTTTCCTTCCAAATTGGAATTTTAATGGAATAGGCGATTTAAAACCGGGGCAAGGTTATCAAGTTAAATCAAATTCAGACATTGAATTAAATTATATTGCTAACACAGCCGAATACAGACAAACCGAAGCTTCTTATACTAACAATACACCAGCTAAGGTTAGCTTCAATTTAAACTCAGGTTCTAACATGCATCTGTTAATTCCAGAGGATTCATGGCAATTTACGGTGAGTCTTGGCGATGAGATATATGCTTATGATGCAAAAGGAATTATGGTGGGTGCAGCAAAAATTACCCTACCAAACACAGTGGTCTGTATTTGGGGAGAAGATGAACTTACTGACGAAAAAGAAGGTTTGTATGCCTCTGAAGCATTTAGTTTTAAACTATGGGATGCTTCTGAAAACAAGATTCAAACTGTAAACATTGTTTGCGATAAAGAAACTATTTATTCTCAGAATGAACTGCTTGTGGCAAAAGCCCTACATACCAGTAAACCCTTAGAATCTGTACAGCTTTTTAACGCCGTACCCAATCCTGCGAAAAACCAAACACTTGTTCGTGTTTACCTATACAAAGCTTCTAGTTTGAGCTTAGAGCTCTTTGATATTGTAGGACATAAAGTAAGAGAAATTTCCTCGGGTAATTTTGAACCAGGATACCATGAGTTTACGCTAGATCTGGCAGAACTTTCTGCCGGAACTTACCTCTACCAACTAAATTCTAAAGAGCAAAGGATAAGCAAACGCATCGAAATTATTAAGTAAAAAAAAGTCCTGCTAAGCAGGACTTTTTTTTTACTTGTTTAAAAAATTCATTCGTACACCAAATACAATATTCGATTGTGCAAAGAAAAAGTGCTGGCTTGCTTTATCTCGAGTACTCGAGGTTGTCCTAAAATTTGGCATATTGATAAAGCCAGCCTTTAGCTCCGACATAATAAAGAAATACTTGCCCAAATGAACTTGTAAACCAAGTAGAGCACCTAAGCCATAACCCGAAACATGAAAATCGTCGTAGCGGGGATTGTTTAATAATGTAGCATTTGTTTTAGGAATCATAACACCAGCGCCAACACCTTCAATTAGGTTTAAAGAAACTTTATTAAAAACCTTTAACTCATCTACTCTACGCAACTCAATGTTTATGTAATTCAGGCCATCAGTATGCTCTAAGCGTAGTAAATTGGTTGCTAAAACTACAGATTCGTCTTGGTAAACACCATCGTAATCCGAGCCGGTATTAGAAATGTATCCGTTAACATTTACCAGCTGGTTAGAGTCTACAACATATTTCATATGATCGGCTCCAATAGAAATGCTGTATTTATCGCTAATAAAATAACCCAATCGCGCATTAAATTGTGGAATGGTAATTCGTAGCGGATGAAAATAATCGTAGGTATTAAAAGGTGTTTGCCGGTCTTGAGCCGAAGCATCGTCTAGGGTAAAATCGTAATTTTCGCCGTAAAAACGAATGTCGGAATCACTGTAAGAACTTCTGTTCCAGCCCCAATACATAAAAAATTCGCCTTTTTTATTTTTTAGTGGATTTACTTCTTGAGCTGTAAGCGAAGAGTAGCTACTTAATAAAAGGAGCAATGCAAGTACGGTTCTCATTTTTTACTGAAATTTTTGACAGGATTATATCTGCAAATTTATCATTTTAATTTTAAACCTATTGAAGCAAAACTACTTTCTTGTCCTGTATAATAGGACTGAATATAAGAATATAAAAGGCCTTTTAGAACACCTAAGCTAATAATTTAACTGCCAAACTAGGCCGAAATAAACCATTCTCAATTGGAAGTAGTCGTAATATTTTTTTGAATAATCGGCCGTGTAAAGAGCGTTGCTTTCATTTTTAGTATTAAAAACATTATTCAAAGAAATAAAGCAAATGATAGCATTATTTTTAAGTTCTATATACTTGCTAATACTTAGGTCAAATCGATTGTAATTGTTGTATTTAATACTGTATAAATCGGCCGAAAACACGGGTTCGTAAAAGTTGGTTTGAGCATCAAAATTACCTCCTGTTATTGCATTATAATAACTTCCCGGCCGACTTGTATACGTTAAAGCCAAAGAAAATAATGCGGGATTATTATAATGCATGGTCGATTTTAAAAAGTAATTATACTGTTTTGGACTCGTATAGTCAGAATTATCAATGGTTACTTTTTGATGAAGGAAAGAATTGGATACTGAGAATTTTAAGTACTTGTAAAAATCATGCTCCAGGAATAATTCCAGCCCGACAGTATTGATTTTATCGCTTGCAAAAAAAGACGAATTAGTCTGGTTTTCGGTCTCATTTTTATAATAGATGGCGCCTTTTAGTTCTGAATTTTTTGGTTCGTAAGTATAATCTAGTGCTACTTGGTAACTAGACAACAGACCAAAGCTTTTCGAAAAATAACTGGGTACAGAATAGTTGTGGTATTTACCTCCACTTAACAAAAAGGATTGCTTTTTAGTGACCCGATATTTTAACCCTACCTGCGAACTAAAGTAATATTCCTGATCTTCTAAAGGGATATTACTTCTCATTCCAGATGTAAAGGTAAACTGATCATTCAGAGTCCAATTTGTATATAAATAAGCTTCAAGATTTTGATTGTAAATGGATGTTTCTGAAAAATGTTTGGGAGAACTTGGAGCTAAAGCGTAATAGTAATTTGGAATGCTGTCTGTAAATTTAGTGTGCTGGTAATCGTGCGAAAGCCCAAATTGCAAATTTGTATGCTCCAATACAAGCCATTTATAATCTATGGAAGTATAAAGCTGACGGGTACTTTGAGTGGAATTAATAGCCCCAAATTCAAGGTTTTGTTTGGACTTGTTGGCTCCGCTATTTATACTCAGTATTCCTTTTTTATGGTAATACTTATAATTGTTTACCGTAAAAAATCTTTTATTTAACGTGGCTACACTTCCCTTGAAGGTATAAGATTGACTAGAGCCATTAAAAGACTCGTTTAAAAATAATTGTAGGAATTAAAGACTGCCTTTTTTCCAATTTTAGAATGAAAATTAAGCCCTGCATCTTTGGTGTGAAAATTTTTTATTTGAGGGAGCTTATTTTTTTGAATTCCAACAAAAGCATTCGAAAATTGATAGTTCCTATACACTTGAAAAAAAGAAACCTCTTTTTTAATTTTTTGAGATAAGAAAAAGCCTGAGCTCGCCAAGCTTGTAGAAACTTGCAATTGATTGGTTTCTAAATTCCTTTTGGTTTGTATTTCTACCAAACCAGCACTTGTATTACCATACGTAAGCGGTGGATTACTTGCATAGACATACATGTTGTCTATCATTTCTGGATTAAACAAACTAAAAAAACCTTGATTGGAAAGGTTGCTTGCTCTTACCGGCTGGTATATGGGCACTCCGTTTAGTACAACTCTCGACCTGTCTGGCGAACTCCCTCTTAAAGATGGATTGGCGGTTTCGTCGGTATTTGTGGATGCAGGCAAAACAGTAATCGCTTTTAAAGGGTCGCCATGCGATGCTGGGTTTAAATACACATCTTTTAACATCTCCATTCTCACAACAGCAAATTGTTCAGAAATAGGATCTTTAGCCCTAATAATTACCTCGGCTAATGTTTGGCTGTTTTCCTCTAAAATAACAATAATACTTTTAGAAAAATCCAACCCTACTGTTGGAATTTCTTTTGTTTGGTAGCCGACAAATGATACGATTAGTGTGTCTTTTACATGCGTCAAGTTCAAACTAAAAATGCCCTCAAAGTTGGAGGTTACTCCTTTTTGAGGAGCAGACTTAAAATATACATTTGCAGCAAAAATCGGTTCGCCATCTCTGTTGTTAACTACACCATTTATTTTTGATTGTGCAAAAGAAAACGTAGAATACAAGAATAGAAAAACAATACACTTAAAGCCCATTTACTTCCGCACTAATTTAGCAGCCAATTGATTTATTGCATAGCTTTCTGGAAATTCACCAATTCCCTCTTGAAAGTATTTTTTTGCCAAATCCCAGTTTTCATTTTGGATGTATAATCTAATCAGTATTTCGTACGATTCTTCCTTCCCCCAAGAAGGTAAATACTCATTTTTAATATTTTGGGCAGGTAAGGCAATGGCTTTCAGTAAATACTCTTCGGCTTCTTTTCCGCCGCCGTATTTCTCTGGCGTATAAAAGTCGTTATTGGCAAATACATAATACCCTCTTATATTTGTAGCATCAATTGCCATGGCTTGTTTGGCGTTTTTCTTAATAGCGCCAGAAATAAACATTGCCTGTATTCCTTTAAACTGAATGCCAAAGCCTTGCAACAAGGCAAGCAGTGCATAATCTTCCGAATTTTTCTTTTTCATATCATCCATCCAATCAATGCCCTTATCAATTTCTTTTTCTGCAGTTTCTTTTGCGCCCTTTTCAAGATGATAAATGGAAGAGTAAAATTGCAAATAGGAACGCCAGTACAGAATTAAATTTTGTTTTCTTGTTTTGTTCAGCTCTTCTAAATCGGTGCTTAATTATACAAGTGCCGTGTTTTCTTTACTCATTAAACTTTGCACAAAAGCATTGTAAATTTTAACTTGAATTCCTACCAATAAAGAGTCTGATGGCGTTTGTTGTAATTGTACTGGGTAAATAACGGCGTCTTTTTTTACCGTTTCCATGTTTTTACCTGTGCAGGAAACAAAAACCAATGAAATAAGTAGTAATCGTATCATAAATAGGTGTTTTTAACCTTATTATAATTGTAAAATAGTATAAAAGCTTCTTCAAAGATAAGTATTATATCTAATTAATTAGATGTATTTAACTCAGCTAACCTTATGCAAAAGGCAATACCTGAATCTTGAAAAAGTCTTGGGCTTTTGTATCTCATAATTGAGAAAAGCCTCGTATTTTTGCAAAAATCAATTCTAAGTATTTGAGCGATCACAAACAAAAATTCATAAGCGTAGGAATTTCTCACTGGAAAACCCCGATAGAGATTAGAGGAAAATTTAGTTTTCCTCCTGAAGCTATAGACGCAATTTTAGAAGAAGCCAAGCAAATTGGAATAAAAAGCCTGTTTGTAGTAACTACCTGTAACAGAGCTCAGTTTTTTGCTTATTACCACAATGCTTTTGTTCTAAAAGAACTTTTTGCCAAACACACCAAAGCATCCTTAGCCGAGTTTGAAAAGTACCACTTTCTCTCGACCGAAGACCAGGCCATACACCAACTTTTTGAATTATGCTGCGGCATAGACTCTATGATGTTAGGAGACTTGCAAATTGTAAATCAGGTAAAAGAGGCGAGTAAATATTCGAATAAAAAAGGATTGTTAGATGGCTATACGCATCGCTTAATGCAATACGTACTGCAAGCCTATAAAGATGTACGTACCCACACCGATATAAACGAAGGCCCAGCTTCTGTAGCTCATGGAGCCGTATTGTTTATTAAAGAGCGCTTTAAAAAACTCAGCGATAAAAAAATTGTTCTTTTTGGTACCGGAGAAATTGGAGAAACCACAGTTAAAAATCTTCAAAAACACGAGTACCGAGAAATGGTTTTGGTAAACAGAACCCGCTCTAAGGCAGAAGCTATTGCAAAACCCATAGGCGTTCGTGTAGCAAACATCGAAAACCTTAAAGAAGAACTGAGTACTACAGATATTTTTATTGTGGCTACAGGTGCTTTTGAACCTACCGTTCGAGCAGAGCTATTTAATGGTTTGAGTAAGGAAATGGTCCTGATCGACTTATCGGTGCCAAGAAACATAGATCCTAATATAGACACTATGGAAGGTTTAGAGCTCATAGACATGGATCAGCTAAACAGCATACAAGATGAAACATTGGCTAGGCGTCGTAAAAACATTCCAAAAGCACGAACCATCATCAACCTACATAAAAATGAATTTTACGATTGGGTACTCATGCGCGATTTATCGCCAACCATACAAGCTTTGCAAGAAAAGCTACACTCGTATAAAACGGACGAACTTGAGCAACAAAAATTTCGTTTAACAGCACAAGAGCTTGAAAAAGCAGACAAATTAGCTACCAGTGTGGTCAATAAAATTGCCAACCAGGCTACAGAATACATCAAATCCAAATACCGACATTCCGAAGAAATGGTAAAAATGGTAGAGGAAATGTTTAAATTGAACCCATGATACGTATAGGAACCAGAAAAAGTAAGCTCGCCTTATGGCAGGCATATAAAGTGCAGGAGGAGCTCAAGAAACTTGGGCAGCACTCCGAATTGGTTTTAATAGAATCGGAAGGCGATAAAGTACTCGATACACCACTGCCACTTATGGGCGGAAAAGGCGTGTTTACAAAAGCACTAGACGATGCACTTGTTGCAGGAGAAATAGACATTGCCGTTCACTCTCACAAAGATATTCCTACAGATTTACCCTCTGGTATAAGCCTTTGTTCTGTAATGGAAAGAGCCAATCCTTACGATGTTTTAGTTGTGCGTAAAGACCTCGGTTTTTTAGAGGAGAAAAACTACGCTGGCTTAATTGCTACAAGTTCGAACAG
>Ga0257120_1000498_pt1 | contig 28636 bp, 27 predicted proteins | sample SI106_10metaG_FD_190153 | JGI IMG/M metagenome (GOLD analysis project Ga0257120, IMG submission 190153) | Marine microbial communities from Saanich Inlet, British Columbia, Canada - SI106_10 | ecosystem: Environmental > Aquatic > Marine > Inlet | place: Canada: British Columbia | collected... | reverse complement strand
CTGCGGTTCCTAACTGAGTATTCTTTAAATAAATATTGGCAAATGGCACCGGGGCATTGGTTTCATCATACACAAATCCGCTAAGAGATTGAGCTAATGACAGACTAGTCCAAAAGACCAAGAAGATCAATACTTCTAATTTATGACGGTACTTTTTTGGCACTAAATTTTCTCTCTAAAGCGATGATACGTATGATTTAGTCATGTTAAGCCAGAGATTCAATTAATGGACGAAATTGTCCACAATGAGTTACAGTTATGGTACATTTTCACACATTTGAGTAAACTAATTGACATGGAATCAACACACATCCACCTGCTTACTAACCACATACCCATTTTAGGCTCACTTTTTTCTTTCGTTTTGCTGATAGTTGGAATGCTTTTAAAAAACAAAACAGTGGAAATCACCGCACTATCAACTTTATTGGTAGTCACCCTATTTACCTTTCCTGCATACTTCAGTGGAGAAGAAGCGGAGCATAAAGTGGAGCACTTAGCTGGAGCGAGTGAACATGAGTTGGAGGAGCATGAAGAACATGCGGAGACAACACTTTGGTTAATGATCGCAGCCGGTCTATTGGGCGCTATGGCATTAGCTTCTTATAAAGCTTCACCGCAATACACGAAGTGGATGCGGCTGACTACGTTAATCGTCTGCGGATTTGCTTTTTTAAGTATGATTCCGTTGTCTTTGCATGGTGGTAAAATCATGCATTCAGAATTGAGAACTGAGGGGGCTGTATTAGAATCGAGTGATCATGATGAGCAGAAGCATGAAGAATATGATGATGACTAAATCTTCCTTGCAATAAACTCCATCATCAATGGAGTGATGATCATTGCACTAGGGTCCGCTTCGAGGCTTGGCCACGTATTCTTAAATTCAGAAAATTCGCTATCGGTGAGTAGGCCCATTTCAATAAGCTTTTCCGAATAAATATGCAGAAAGGTTCCTGGCCATTGCCAAACCAACTGGCCTGGTGACGAAACCTTTTCAAGCATCATTTTATGCTCAATATGCAACTCATTTTTGCTGAACATTTCGGGTAGTTTAGGTGCAATGTCTATTTCGCTTGGCATTAATCGCCAGCTTTCACGACAGGCTTCAATAACCGTCCTAATCGCGGGAATTTCGGGTATTATTCTGAAAGTTCCCCATTGGGCATATTCTTGAACCAGAAAAACTCCACCTGGCTTAAGAAGTTTAGAAACTTCAGAAATGATTCCTTCCACATTTTTGACCCATGAAAGAACCCATCTACAATAAATAATGTCAAATTGTTCATGATCAAGTCGGAGATCGGGTGCCTGTCTTTCTAAAAACTCTACATGTTCATATCCACGACTTTTTGCCTGACTATTGCCATGCTCCACATAAGTTACAGATATATCAATTGCCGTCACCTTTCCAGATTTACCTACTAATTCGGCAAGATCAAACGTAGCAAAACCGGGTCCGGCTCCTAAATCGAGAACCCTCATTCCATGCTGAATATTGGCCCTTTCCCAAAGCGCAGCTGCATCATGACTCCAAACACGGTGCTGGAAACCCAATCGCTCTAACTCTGTGCTATCCGTTCCTAGTATATAAGATTGTTTGTCTGCCATGAGCTAAATGTAAGCATCAAAATAAAATACAAAAGGACCAACTCAGAAACATAACTCCCTAATTACCAGCATATGTATATATTCTAAAACCACAACTACAAAAGATTCATTCAATGCAAATGGCAAAGTCTGTAGAGGATTACCTCGATACCAATTCAGAGAGTAAAGATGTTTTGGTAAAACTTCAATCCATATTGCTCAGAACAGAACTTGTGGAAGAGTTAAAATGGGGTATTCCATATTACACCTTAAACAAAAAGCATGTCGTTGGACTCGCAGCCTTTAAGACCTATACTGGACTTTGGTTTACTAATGGTGTTTTCCTTGAAGACTATGAAAAGGTGCTTATAAATGCGGGCGACAATCGTTTCTCATGTGTTTGGTTTTCATTGTTTACTTTTTCACGGGCGGAGAAGAAGGTTCTTCTTAAAGCCCTACATTTCATAGCGAAAACCGTTGCCCCTATTTCAACACCGCATCATATCCTAACCTAAACCATCTGCCTGGCATGGGAGCTGCGGCCGCTTCTGTATAATCTGTATCCAAAAGGTTGGTACAATCTAGCCAGAGGTTAAAACCATTTTTTCGATATCCCAGTCGCGTGTCGACCAACCAATAACTCTTATTGTTCATGCGATCTTGGTAGCGTCCTGTTAGGGTGAGGCTTATCCCTTTGTAGGCAATAATCGAACTCTGCATTGTAACCTGATGACGCAGATTATTGAGTGAATAACGAGAAATAAAGTCACCCGAAGAGGAACGCTTCATATTCAACCATGTATACCCTACTCTACTAAACCCGAGATCGAGCCAGTTGGTCAATTTTTTCGTTCGCTGTAATTCATAGCTGAACTCAGCACCAAGCGTATTCGCCGACTCATAATTCTGAGGTTGCCAAGGCTGGTTAGTGGAATCCCGAACCCAGTCAATCATGTTTTCTGCTGTCATATAAAACAGACTTGCTTGAGCAAAGTGGGCTCCATGCTGATATTTTAATCCCCCTTCTCGGTTGATCGATTCTTCTGGCTTTAGATTGGCGTTACCCACATTGGTTGGCCCAACATAGTAGAGATCGGTGAAGGTTGGCAATCGAAAGGCGAACCCAGCGCCTGCGTATGCACTTAAATCTTCATAGATGAAATAAACCACCTCGGCAGATGGCAATACTTGACTTCCAAAATCATTCGATTGATTAACATACAAACCTGTGTGTAATGCTAAGTTCAATGGCAGAAACAGCTTGTTTTCAGCAAAAAATCCAAGGTTAGTTCTGGTCCACTTTCCCAGGTTGGAACTATTAATATCTTCCTGCCTATATTCAAATCCAGCTCCTGCTTGGCCGATCCTATATTTATAGGTGGCGTGTAATTCAGCTCCACCCACATCCGTTCTATGGTTGTTTTGAAAAATTTCTGGAGCATCTCTGAATAAGGTGTAGGTATCAAAGTTCTTTCTCAAGTAAGCCTTTGTATTCAGCCGAATCTTATCAAATTGAACGGAATGCTGAACCGATGCCGAGTATGTAGTTACCTGTTCCTCACTTGTTGCGTCAATGGGAAAGGCATAAAAGCCACTCGCCCCAAAGTCATTCTGCACGAAGCTTCCCATCATATTAAAGTCGCCCATTTTAGTCTTTGACAATCCTTGATAATTGACGGTGTGTCTATTCAAATCGGTATTTGATCTATAGCCTGTGCTTTGCAAACGAGACGCAGAAACGAAGTGTCGAGATTTCCCAGTGCCAAGATGAGCGGCAGCTCTAGCTTGATAACCGCCATAAAACTTATTGGGCAACCTTGTGTCCAAGTCCTGCCCTAACGAGCCGCTTACCTCAACCTGATTTTCAGAACTTGGTTCAGTAATGATGTTGATGACTCCGCTAAAAGCGTTCAATCCATACCGCGATGCAGCCGGCCCCTTAATCACTTCAATTTGCTTGATGCTCGCGAGGTCTATACCTAGGTTCATGTTATGATGCCCTGTTTGTGGGTCATTCATTTTGATGCCATTTACAAGTATCAATGTCTGATCAAAGGTTCCGCCTCTTAGACTCACATCTACTTGAGCACCCCACGCCCCGCGTTGACGAAAATCAACGCCAGAAACGTATTGTAATAACTCGTTTACATTCTGCACTGGCATACTCTCAATCTGAAGCTTGGTGATTATTTGAATATTTCTACCCGACTCCATCAATGATGTTTCCATTCGGTTGCCAGTCACCAAAACCTCGTCTATTTCGTTGGTGTCTTGACTATAGCCGTAAATCGGAATTAAGAGTAAAATCAGTGCTTTTCGCATGGCTTTTTCAATTTGGCCGCGAATATATTTTTTAAGAATTGTACCAAGCCATCTTTTCGACCAAACAGAAAAGCACTAGCTTCCTGAGCGGATGACGGCCTGCACCATTCTCACCTGCCCATAAGTGAAACGACCTTTTAAATATCCTACCACACTAGAAGTAGATTCATTTGAATCCTTGGCAATGGCCTTAGCAATCTCTTGGGCATCATCTTTATCCATGAAGTGATCGATATCTATTTCGCCTGCCGCAATAAGCTTTGCTGCATGGCTTTCTATTGTGCCAACCGAAAGACCTCGCTTCTCCGCAACATCATCAATGGTCTGTCCTTCTTTAAAAAGCGCCAAGGTCTTTTTGTATGTTTCTCCCTTTTCTGTTTTTGGTCCGGTGGAAGTCTTACGCTTACGACCCGTTTTCAGTTTGGAAAACTTGGGATTGGCCTTCACTTCTGCGGCCACTGCATTAATCATTGTCTCGCGTTCAATAGAAATTTTCTTTACTAAAGCCTTGTTTGGCTCAATCTCCTTACCATCCAAAATCGACTCCAAAGTGACCTGCAGCGATCTGATTTGTGTTTGTTTTTTCACAATAGAAGCATCTACCTCCTCCAATGTATTGAGGTAAGTTCTTGTCTTCGAAAACTGGCTTACTTCAGCAATGTGTGTCAATAATAAGCGGGAGTTTTTCTGAATCAATACCATGTAGTACGCAGTCCCCTTCTCGATTCGTTCTATTAATTGATCACGAACACCATCGCGAAGGAGGCGCATTAACTGAGACCTGAATCCATTCGTGTTAGCTACTTCCTTTTCAAACGCCTCGCGAATAATGTCCAAGGCAGCCCGCATAGTTTCATCCTCAAACTCGGTTTTCGCTGCCGCTCCCTTTTTGATGGAAAGCAATTGATCAATGATGTCTCTGAAATCGAAGGTTTGTGCCAGCAATCGCTCAATGTATTCTTGTTGAGCTTTATCTAATAGTTCGCTCAGAGGTGGCTGCTCATCTTTTCGCTGACTGAAACTAGTTACGTTACTGTCGCTGGAAATAACACTAGGACTAATTTTAGTACCCAAAATCAGTCCATCCAAACTTCGTAATCGCGACAAAGCAACATACACCTGACCAGCAGCAAATGCTTGACCTACATCGATAATAGCTTTATCGAAGGTCAATCCTTGACTTTTATGAACGGTTATTGCCCATGCCAACTTCACTGGATACTGTGTAAAGGAACCAACGATATCTTCTTCTAGCTCTTTGCTAGTCTCATCCAACACATACTTTCTATTTTCCCACTTCTCTTTCTTCAAGACATATTCTGTCTTTTCACCAGCCATGATTACCGCAATCTTATCGGACTCGAGCCTAACCACCTTGGCTAACTTTCCATTGAAATAGGCACCATCAGAGGAATCATTTTTAATAAACATGATTTGTGCTCCGACTTTAAGTGAAATGCTCTCTTCTACAGGATACATAGATGGAGGAAAATCACCGTCTAATTCAGCACTGTAGATAAACTCTTTTGTCTTCAGCCCTTGCAGAGCTGCACCATTCATTTTATCTGCTTTGTGATTATGAGTAGTTAGTGTCACCACCTCATCTAGTTTACCGATTTCATTTTCGAGTAAAAAGTGCTTGTTGAGTTCTGAGATATCATCCTCAGAGGGTGTATTGTTGCGAAGGTTATTCAATATTCGAATGAATTTATCGCCTTGCTGACGGAAGATTTTATCTAATTCGATATAAACAAAACCGCTCTGCTGCAAAGCTTGCGCTTCAAAGAACCAGACGCTTCGGTAAATATTTCGAAGCACATCCCATTCGTGATCTCGTACGATAGGTGGCAGCTGAAAAAGGTCGCCAATCATAAGTACTTGTACCCCGCCAAAAGGTTGATTGTAATTTCTTCTTGCGTGCTTCAACCGAAAGTCGATGGCATCTAAGACATCAGCTCGCAGCATACTTACCTCATCAATAATGAGCAAATCAACGTCTCTCAAGACTTGTTTGCGCACGCTATTTAATGGATGCTTTCTTACCAGCGAATTCTGAGTGTAAAAGGCCCCCGAATCTGAAACGGTTCCTGATGGATCTCTTGTAGGAATAAAAGACCCAAGAGGAAGTAAAAACTGAGAATGTATTGTAACTCCCTTTGCATTTAAGGCTGCGATACCTGTTGGCGCCACAATTACAAATCGCTTATGCGTTTTTTCGGCTAAGTCTCTTAAAAAAGTTGTCTTGCCTGTACCGGCCTTTCCGGTTAAGAAAATATTCGAATTTGTGTTGTTTACAAATCGTGCGGCAGTAGCTATTATTTCAGTTGTTTCGATGCGATGAAGGTAGCAATTCGAGGTGTTTTTATTGGATTTTTGATATCCTGACAAATGGCCAGAGATCGAACGATGACAAAAGTCATTGGCTTATTTCAAAGCATTCTTACACATTTGCGCAAACTCTTTTCACATGGCCAAACGTGACGAACTATTAAATGCACTGAACGAAAAGTTCGATGCAATGGGACAAAACCTAGATGTACATCTCGAAGGTTTACTCCATTCAACCCCAATTACCTATTGGGACTACATCAAGACTGACGCTCTTCTTGGTTTGCAAAATCAACGAACTACTTTGCCCGATGAAATGGTATTTATCATGTACCACCAGGTTAATGAGCTTCTCTTTAAAATGATTTTGTGGGAGATAGAGCAAATTGCTTTTAATGAGGAGATTACGACCAATTTCTTTGCAGAGAGATTGGGTAGAATTAGTCGCTATTTTGATGTATTGAGTTCGTCTTTTAGCGTGATGGGAGATGGTATGGACGTTGCCCAATACATGAAATTCCGCAACACATTGACCCCAGCAAGTGGCTTCCAAAGTGCACAGTACAGAATGATCGAATTTGCATCAACCGAGCTTATCAACCTTATTGATATTCGGTTCCGCGATACGATTGATCGTGATACTCCCTTTCAGAATGCTTTCGACCATTTGTATTGGCAAGCAGCAGGTAAGGAGTATAAAACGGGCAAGAAGTCAGCGCTACTATACTTGTTTGAAGAGCGATATATGGATGATTTCATTCGGTTCATGCAGACGTACAACACATTGAATCTTTGGACAAAGTTTAAGTCATTGCCTGAGGCTGACAAGGCCGATATCGAATTGCAAAATGCGATGCGCCACTATGATCATACAGTAAATGTGCGCTGGGTAATGGCCCACTATCATGCGGCCGGAAAATATCTGAACAGCGGTAAAGAGAAGTTAGAGGCTACTGGTGGAAGTGAATGGCAGAAGTACATGCACCCTCGCTATCAAAAGCGGATCTTCTTTCCTGATTTATGGACTGAGAAGGAATTGGAAAACTGGGGAATCGATAATTTAGAAACCTGCGACATTCTCAAGTAGACTCTTGTCCACTCGTATTCAGGCCGCTTTTTCATCACCTTCGCGTCTCAAATGGTCGTGAACAAATTACAGTATTTTGTATTCTATTGCCTATTGGTAATAGCCTTTGCCGGTTGCAACCTCGATTATTTTGATGGCGAAAGGTTTGCTTTAGAAAGCTATCCATCAACATTTGCAGTGCCGGTAATGAAAGGCAGTCTTTCGTAGAGGATCTTTTGAGTGCAGATACACTTGACAAGTCACAAATTCAAGAAAGCGATGGTCTTCTCATGTTACGCGCGGCCGATACGTTTACAGTTGAGGGTGGCGATATGTTTTGGCTTGTTGATCGAGCCAATTCCCTAGAATACAGTTTTTCAAACTCCATGATTTCTGATTTTAATTCAAGCAATCAGTTTCATGTGAATGAACAATGCTCTCTTGGATTTTATGGAGTAAACTATCCGACAATTGTTAATGGCGAAATTGCTTCCGGAATACTCCAAGTTTCTGTTACAACCAATCTGAATCATGGAGGTACAGTAACGGTTAACGCACCTTATTTCACCTTTAATGGGGATACAGCAAGCCTGAACATAGACTTGGAGGCAACTGGTAATACTCAAAAAACAATTACACAAAAGCTACCGCTTGGCGGATCCACATGGACTTTTCCTGATTTTGGTTCAAAAATTATCGCCAACAGCGAGTTAAGTCCCGTCAATAGTGGAAGTCAAACCAGCGAGGGAGATTTCATTAGAATCGAAATTTCAATGTACAACATCATTTACAAGAGTTTAGTGAATCAGCTTGCAAATAACAGGGTAGAAAGAGTCGCACGAATACCACTTGGATTTTTAAAAGAATTGAATGGAGACACTGAGTTTGATGACCCATGAGTAAACATTTACATGTCTTCTTCTTTCGGTACCATTATTGGTGTTGATGTTCAGGATCTATACACCTTAAAAAAAGGGGGATAAAAATTCTAAAAGGCAATTTGGGGGCCCGCCCAAGAACGGTACAAAACTCTTTGAGCCTGCATCCTCCGCGAAGAGCTTCAATACATTGAACCTTGCTTTCACCGATGAAACAGCTGAGTTTATTGGCGGAGCCGGTGGCGTACCTTCTGGTGCTGACCCCAATAAAGTTATGTCTTATGTGTTAAATAATGCTCCAGACTCGCTCAAAGCGCACTACTTCCTTAGGTCCAACCCGTTTTGGGAACCAGAGATTGGTGAATACTATAATGGCAGTCAGGTTAATCTAATCACTGAAGTTTTATTGCCATTAAAAGGATCAGCAGAAATGTACCTCTTAGACACTTTCGATTAAAACTTCCTTTTAGAAAAAGACGCGGAATCGATTGATTATGTCATCCTTAAGCTGATTGTTGGCAACAGCCTACCCGTAAATGCCAATATTTCAATTGATGTGTATGACCAAAATCCATGGAATGGTGGACTTGACAAACTTTTTGAACTCAAGTCAACCGAAGGTGATATTAAATTAAAGTCAGCAGAAGTGGATGCTGATGGAAAAGTGATAGGCCTTAAATCTCAAACCATTGATATTCTATTAGAAACAGAGCAGGTAAAAAAAGCTGGCACAAGGAGAAAAAATGATTGTGACTAGCGAATTACATACTCCGAGAAATGAGTCGGTGCAATTATCATTAGACAATGAGATTCAACTGCAAATTGGGGTAAAAGTCAAAGCAGGAATTCCAATAGAGGATTTGAATTAAAACTTGGAGCGGAGCTTAAAGCTATCTATTTATAAACCCTCTATAAATGCAGTTAACCGACCCAAACGATTTACACTATTCGCTTGATGATACGCAACCGGTGGCTGTAATCATTGATTTCGTTGTTGTAGATCCCTTGATGATCAATTCTATCAATCCGAACCTTACCCGAAGCGTGAATGATATGATTGTTTTCAAGCATCATCCCCACATGAGTTATGCGTCCTTCATCATTATCAAAAAACGCTAAATCGCCTGGCTCTGCTTCTTCAATAAAACTCAAGGCATGACCCAGAGTTGCCTGTTGATAAGCATCCCTTGGAATATTGTAACCAATCATTTTATAGCAAATCTGGGAAAATCCGGAACAATCTATTCCAAATGGATGGCGACCGCCCCATAGATATGGTGTATGCATATACATGTAGGCATGCTGAACCACTGCCGCAACATTCTTTTTCTCGGCCTTTTGCAGCACTTGACCTTGAATCTTGTAGTTGGTCTTTCCTATTTTAAACTCACCGTCTTTGTAATAGGGCAAAGAGCTACCTGCCATTATTGGAATCAATTCTTGGGTATCAACTTGTTCAACCAGACCTACGGTTTCAAGGCAGATAGGAATGAATTTTTGCTTTTCTAATCGGGTGAACAATTTCTCATCAATGGCCGAATATTGTTTTCGATCTATCCAGCATTCGTAGTCATCGAGGGCAGTTTTAACTCGAATCCACGACTTGCGCATCTCTTTTACCTCGTAATGCTCGCCAAAAAGAATTTGGGTCACCTGCTCAGCAGCATCGGCAGGTTCTGCCCTACCAGGAATAATACTCAATGTGCTGATGCCGAATTCTGCCATACTGATTAGTGTCGGCAATTTACGGCTAGCAAATAGCTAGGTTTTTTCAAGATTTTGGATTTTTAAACGTAGTTGTGTTAAGGGTGAGAATTCAAGGATTTTAAAAACTCTTAGCCATAAAAAAAGAGGCCGAAGCCTCTTGTTACAATCTTGTTTGAATAGATGACTTACATCAACTCAACGATCATAGCACTGGCGCCACCGCCACCGTTGCAAATTCCTGCTCCACCGATTTTGCCGCCTTGTTGACGCAATACGTTGATCAGAGTAACGATGATTCTACTTCCTGAACTACCCAGTGGATGACCCAGTGCTACTGCACCACCGTGAACATCGACTTTGGCTGGATCTAATCCTAAAATCTTTGTATTAGCTAATCCAACAACCGCAAAAGCTTCGTTTAATTCCCAGAAATCAACATCTTCTATTTTCAAACCAGCACGCTCTACTGCGATTGGCACCGCTTTAGATGGAGCCGTGGTGAACCAAACGCTGTTTTGTGCAGCATCTGCAAATGATCTCAACTTAGCGATTGGCTTTAATCCTAATTCAGCCGCTTTTTCAGCGCTCATCAAAACTAAAGCTGAAGCTCCATCATTCATAGTGGAAGCGTTGGCTGCAGTGATTGTTCCATTCTTATCAAAAGCTGGACGAAGATTTGGGATCTTGTCAAACTTCACAGCCTTGTACTCTTCGTCATGCGCAAAAATGATTGGATCACCTTTTCTCTGTGGCACTTCGACTGGTACAATCTCCTCGTCAAACCAACCTTTTTCCCATGCGTTAGCCGCTTTTTTGTAGCTATCAATAGCGAAGTTGTCCTGATCTTCACGAGAGAAGTTGTGCTCTTTGGCACACTCTTCAGCACATCCACCCATCAACTGATTTGAATAGACATCCATTAAACCATCGTTGATGATTCCGTCTACCATTTTACCATTACCATACTTGGTTCCGTTTCGCATTGACACGTAGTGTGGAGTTTGAGACATACTCTCCATTCCACCTGCAATTACGATATCATTCATTCCGGTCATAATAGACTGCGCACCAAACATGATTGCCTTCATACCAGAAGCGCACACCTTATTGACTGTTGTACATGGTACATTTTCACTCAGTCCTGCATTTAATGCAGCTTGACGTGCTGGAGCTTGACCACCGCCCGCTTGTAATACGTTACCCATGAAAACTTCTTGCACCTGTTCAGGAGAAATTCCCGCTTTAGCGACTGCGCCTTTAATAGCCGCTGCACCAAGTTGAGCTGCAGGAACTGAGGACAAAGTTCCCATGAAACTTCCCATTGGAGTTCGAACCGCTGATACAATTACTACTTCTTTCATATATCTTGATTTTTCTTATTCAAATAAAGGAGCGCAAAGGTACTTATTGGGTTGAGTTTGGAAATCAAAATGATGACCTTTCATATCGTAAATGAGGTGAATTTATTGGGGAATCTTCTCTCAACCCGGTTCCTACTCTTATTTTCGCCCAGATGAGAAAATCGTGGAAAGATTCGTTACACAACTATGCCGGCATACAAAGAGCCGGTGCTTTTGTGGTCACGCTGCTCATGATTTTGATTTTCCTTCCGAAAGACGCGCTGTTCAAGTTTGAATACCAACTAAACCAACCGTGGAAACACGATAAGCTTCTTGCACCTTTTGATTTTGGGATAAAGAAGTCAGAAAATGAGTTAAGTACAGAGCAAGCCAACCTGCGCTCGTCACAACCCCTAGTATTTGCTTTCGATAGAGACATTACCAACGATATTATCTCAAAATCTGAAAGACAGTATTCTGCGGCACTACCCGATACGCTCACTCACTGTGACTCTTCATTGCAGGCAGCCTTTGAAACTTATGCTGCCGTTCTGGAATTTGGGATTTTGGAAAGAAGCAATACCGCTGCAAAGAATCTAAATCCCTTTGACGAGGTGTTAGTATATCGTAATGCTCAGTTAAACCCAATGCCGCTGCATCAGGCCATTACACTGCAGCAGGTATTGGATACAATAGACTCAATTGGCGTATCGATTAACGACTCGTTTTGCTCCAACATAATCGTAAGCTCGTTTAAAAAGAATATTAGACCAAACGCTATGTATAGCGACAGTCTGACTAGCAAGCTTTTAGACGCTACTCTAAGTGAGATTGTGGAAATTGAAGGCAAATTTGAGAAGGGAACATCGATCATTGACCGCGGAGATGTTGTCAATGATTACCGATTCAAGGTATTGGAAAGCCTAAAGGCAGAATATGGCGAGCGAATTATATCCGACACGGGTTTCCAATGGAGCATTTTTGGTGAAATGGGCATTATCGCGGCACTGATTGGTCTGTTGGTTCTGTTCATTTACATGAACCAGGATCGCCTTTTTAATGATCCTCGCCCAATGACTCTGGCCCTAAGTCTATTGGCCATATCATACGCTTTTTCTGTGCTTGCTATTTCAAGCGACACCATTTCAGTTTATGCCATTCCTATTGGAATTGCTCCACTATTGATGCGAATGTTCTACGACTTTCGGGTATCAATATTCACCTTTATTGTATCCACACTAATCATTGCGCTATTCACAGCTAACCCACTGGAATACATGGTTATACAATTAGCTGCGATATCCTCCGCGACACTCTTTCAAGCCTCATCTACACGCAGATCGCGCATGCTAGGCACCGCATTGATTGTTTTTATCGGTTACTCTGTAATCTATGTATTAATGAACGTAGCTCAGAATGGACAAATTGGAAATATAGACTCAGGGATGTTCGGATGGTTCGCCATAAACTCCTTGCTATGTGTGATGGTTTTTCCACTCATCTATATCATCGAAAAGGTCTTTGGATACATTAGCGAAACCACCCTACTCGAGCTGAACGATAGCAACCAGCCATTGCTTAAGGAACTTGCCATCAAGGCTCCCGGCACATTCCAACACTCTCTGCAAGTGGCGAACCTTTGTGAAAAGGTGGCAAATTCTATCGGTGGAAATGCGGTGCTGTTGCGCACTGCAGCCATGTATCATGACGTGGGTAAAATGAATGAACCTCAATTTTTCATTGAAAACCAACTACCAGATAATAACCCGCATGATGATTTAGAGCCTGAAGAGAGCGCGTATATTATTATCAATCACGTGCTGAAAGGCATAGAAATGTGCAGGGAGCACAAAATTCCTTTCGATATTATACAATTCATCCAAACCCACCATGGAACTAGTTCTGTCCAATTTTTCCTAAAAAGAGCCAAAGAAAAGGCCGAGCAGAAAGGCATTGAAATAGATGAGAATCAATTTTCATATCCAGGCCCAAAACCAAAAACCAAAGAGCACGCTATTCTAATGATGGCCGATTCGGTAGAAGCAGCATCAAGAAGCTTGAAGAAGTTTGATAAGGAAAGCATGGACAAATTGGTTGACGGCCTCATTGAATACCAAAAAAATGAGGGCCAGTTTGATAATGCCGCTATTACCCTGAAGGACATTACGGCTGCTAAGCGGGCCTTGAAAATCGCCCTACACGGTATCTACCACCAGCGCATCAGTTACGATTAACAAAAAAGGCCTCGACAAGTCGAGACCTTTTCTTGAAATCTATAAGCCGGATCCTGTACCAACCTCAATTGCTCGAGATTGGCTTCTGTCATTTATCTATGCGACCTACCCTCCTGGTCGAGCGAGCAGCCCTCAAACCCAGGTTTACATGGTCTTACAACCCAAAAGGTTTACCCAATTTCGAGTTACCCCGAAAGCGCGTGAGCTCTTACCTCACGTTTTCACCCTTACCACGCTAGGCGTGGCGGTTTATTTTCTGTGGCACTTTCTGATACGGGAGATTCCTCTTTCCGCACCCTCAGTTTCCTGAGGTTTGGCGCTCTAAGCAGTCCGGACTTTCCTCACTGCCGATAAATCGACAGCGCGACAGAACAATTTCAATTGCAAAATTAGTTTTATCTCCAGAGCTTATCCCTCGAAATATCATGGTGTTCTTCAACGTTTCACCTTGCATTCCTTAAGTGTTGATATAGCAATTGCAATTGATTCCTCGCAAATCAGTCACACTTGCCCGCTATGGTTTGCTTATTCAGAAAGGATGGTTCTTACTTTTTTCTTGATAAAAAAGTAACCAAAAATCAAGGCTGTGAATAGCTTGAATGGGAAGCCTGTTGTTTCAACTAAGTTCAGTCGGCTGATCTCCTCCGGAGCTCCCCGATTTCACTAAGTCTCAACTTCCATTTTCACATCCACTCTATTCAAGGCCTGTCAACTCTTGGTAGAGTGAAATTCGAACTTGATTTTGAATCGTTTTATCTCCAGAGAATAACTTCAGTGGCGCCATAGCCATAAGTTCTATGTGGCGCATCTTGATAGCTCACTTTTTGTTGGGTATCCAACCAATCTCGAATTGCCGCTTTAAGAATGCCTTCACCTACACCATGAATCAGGATTACGTTTTTGTAATGATTCTCTCGTGCCTCGGCAATAAAACTCTTGGCACAGCTCAATTGGTAATCCAACATTTGCTTATTGCTCATGTGTTCAAATTGATCTAGTAACTCGTGCATGTGCAAATCAAGCTCGTAGGTAGATTCCAGAATTGGAGGACTTTTACGCAGATGATTTCGAGCCGTTATCTCTTTCAATTTCGCATCTGCGCGATTCACAATCTCATTGCTGGCGGGCTTCACTAATTGATCAAACTCAACCTTCACTAATTCAGAAATAGGATATTTCATCTCCATTCCATCAATGGAAATCAACGCATTACTACCATTGACCTCAATCACATCACCTTGTCCTGGCTCATCAATCAGCCTTACTGTATCTCCTTTTGCTATCACGACACAAAGGAACGTTTAACCGTTCAATCATTCAAGTCAACCCTTGATATTATAATTTCGTTTATAGATTAATGCAACGTTTTTCAAAGGCATATGAGGTTTTAGGCTTAGAAGAAGGCGCTGATCGAGATGAGGTAAAGCGCGCCTTTAGGAAACTGGCATTTAAGTATCATCCAGATTTAAACGCCTCACCGAAAGCACATGAAAAGTTCCTGAACGTTCAGAAGGCCTACGAAATCATTATAACTGCTGAAAAGACCTTTTCCGATTTAGAAGAGCCTAGAACCCCAAAGTGGAAAAGTCGAGATAGAGACAAGCAAAAAATTAGTCGACAAGAAGCAATCCGAAAAGCGCGCAAAAGAGCACAGAGATTGGATAGACTGCAATTGCAGAAAGAAGCCAAGCACTTCGCCCATTTCAAAAAAACGATCTATTACCCCTGGACTATTGCTATGGTTCATGTATCTCTCTTATTCTTCCTGTTAATTGGGGCTGACGCTTTCCTATTGACCGATACTCATTCGGGTTACGTGACCAACAAAATGGCCGAAACCGCAAATATTTTGGGAAACCAATATGTCACAGGATATAGCGTAGAGTTCAACTCAGGCGATGTTGTATCGGTGTCTCGTGGTGCAGGAGAACAACTAAAACAAGACTCACATGTGAGTTTTGCTAAATCCTTAATCTTCCATGATATCCCGAAAATCTATGTAGTCAATAAGGACCTGAAGGAATTTGCCATCAACACTTTCAACAAGCCGCCATATCTATTCTTTCTGCTTTTCTTAGCAGTTCCGATGCTGCTATACTATGTGGACAGACCAAGTGCGGTATTCTATGCCGCAGGAGCTTTTGCTCGCTATGCGATCATTATTTTTATAGTGAGCTATATGGTGTTTTAAAAAAGATGACTTTTAGCACATTACGTAACATTATCTTATAAGATAATGTGAAGCACTACCTGAAATTTCACTTTTTCGGTATTATGAGAAATTTAATTCTGCTTATTTATATTTTCTCGACCCTTGCCTCGTGCGACCGCCTGGATGGATTGGATGAAGGCGATCGTAACACTTATACATGGAAGGGGCAATTGGTAAAGGACTGTGACGGTCAAGCCGCTCAGAATGTTTCGCTAACGCTAGAGTCAAGTTACGTAGGCTTTCCTGATGGTGACATGGAAACCATTGGCGAAACCACAACAGATGAAAACGGAAACTTCGCCATAACTTATAAAAAAATCAGAAAAGTTGCAGATGGAGTTAGTCTATCCATGCCCAATACACAGTATACAAACCGACTATTGCTGAATGCACCGGTAGATAAAAACGTAAATAGAGATAAAGCGATTGACGATTGTTACACCGTGTACATTGACATTCAAAACGGGAGCAATCAAGTGAAATTGAAGAGATTAGTTTTTCTAATCAAGCCAAGTTGAATAATGGGATCTTGACGGATTTATCGGCCAAGGTGGTAAAGAAGATGGTTAGCTTTATTCCAATGACAGCTAGCACAAAAAAAGGTGGTTCGTACTCAATTTTAGCAAAGAGCAAAGCGCTTGATACATAGATAATGAGAGGTATTCATTACATGGCTAGTCAGGTGAACATTGAATTGGCTGATGCTATACTCGCGAACTCTGATAAATTGGAGTATAGCGGTTCTCACCTCAAGGAAATAGAAGTGGTGGAGTGCTTGTCCAATGCTGTACATGCTCAAATGTCCAAGTATTATGGTTCTAAGGTTGCGCCTGAGCGTGAACGATACATTCTGTTTCAAGAGCTGCTTAGTCCTGAGAATTTAAGTCATTACAATACGGAGCTAAGCCCAGAGTTGTGGTCTTTTGATGACGTAAAAGCCGTTATCGATGCCTCAGTAGGTTTTCAATCGATTTCCATTTCAGATGCGTCTCGAGAAGCGTTGCAGAATGTCCAATCCATTGATGCAAATGAACTGTGTTATTTGTATGTTAAGCTACTAGAACAATGTAAGGTTGAGTTTGATTCCCTAAAGAAGGAAGATGTAGCTTGGGTAAAATTACGCATTAATAATAAGATTGAGGTTGGTGGTGTTAAGGTTTTGGTTAACAATGATTTTAATCTAAGAAATATTGCGATTCGAGTAGGGGGTGAGGTTGCTATTTATGACTGGGAATTGGCTGTGTTTGGATTGCCATTAAGGGTTCTGGTTGAGTTTCTTTCTTTTGTAATTACCGATGATTGGACCGATGATCAAATTCATGAAATGGTGTCTTATCATATATCAGAGTTGGAGGGGCTACAGCTCGTGACTTTTCGAATGATTGGTGGGAAAACGAGTTAAGGCAATCATTGATTCAATTTATTGCAGGGCGAGTCACCTTTTATTTGCTTGGCGAATCACTTTTGAATTATGGTTTTTCGCATCGTGTGTTCAATGCGGCCATACGTTTGGTAAAGCTGTATAGCTAATGCCTGATGGTTTTCTGATACATATCGTGACCTTTGTTCTGCCCTTGATGCTGGCTAATCTTTCGCATATGGTGTGCATTAAATTGGATTTGTTTCCAAAATTAGCAAGACCAATTGCTGTAAGGTACTTTGGAGAAAGCAAAACTTATCGCGGATTCATTTTACTCATATTATTCACGGCTTTTTATTGTGTATCGTTGGTTTATCTGTTCTCATTTTCCTTTGATTCATTTGCTGTTGTTGTGGGAGCGGTTTTGGGCTTTGGCTATACTCTTGGTGAGCTGCCAAATTCCTTTGTAAAACGAAGATTGAATATTGAAAGTGGTAGGCATGGAAAGTGGAAGTGGCTGCAGTTGATTGTTGATAAAATAGACATATTAATTATTTTAATATCAGTGCATTATGTTATTTCATATATTTCTTTTATTCAGGCGGTGTTTTTGTTTTTATTGTCTTTTGCAATACACGTGATTCTCTCATTTACAGTGTGGAAATTAGGCCTTAATAGAATTGGTGATGAACAAGCGAGAATTGCACACCATACCAAACTTGTTAAGCTCCTACAGGCTAATAACTTTTCCGCTGGTTGCCGCATTTGCGTTTATGGGCGAGGAGCAGTTGTTTGCCATATTCTTCTGCATCAACTCGATAACCGATATTCTGGATCGTTTTATTGCCCGAGTGTTCAATATGCGAACAGAATTAGGTGCTAAACTTGATTCTTTGGCTGATATTGGTTTATATATCAATGCTCTTATCGGTGGCTTTCTTTCAAATGGAGTGATCTAGAACCACACCTGTGGATGGTTGGAGTTTTTGCTTTTTTCTACCTGGTTATGGAGTTATTTTCCTTTTGGAAATTCAAGAAACACGCCAGTCTCCATTTGTATTCCAGCAAAGTTGGTGGATACATTCAGGGTAGCTTTTTCTTCCTTTTATTTGCCTGCCAATTTATTCCTTGGATGTTCTATCTGTCAATGGTTTGGGGTGTTTTGTCCTATATTGAGGTCATCTTTCGTACAGTTACGTTGAAACAACCGACTAGCAATGCGAAAGGACTTTATTGGTTGAGAAAAGCGCAGAAGGATTAAATGGTTTTTTAACTTGCCCGCTCTTATGGAATTACACACAGCACTGCTTACAAACGATGCCATCATTCTCGGCATCCTGATGGGATTACTTGGATTCATCTTTTACACCTCATCCATCAAAGAAGGACCTTGGAATAAGTTCTACAAAATCATTCCGTCTCTGTTAATGTGTTATTTCTTACCTAGTGTATTTACCTCACTCGGCATAATCGCGCCTTACTGGCACGATTTAGATGCTATTGCGGTATATCTTACGGAATTAGGCGCGAACGTCCCTGAAAACCTCTCTAAAGCCGATTTACAGGCAATCATCAATTCGATGGGAATCAGCAAAGAGGCGCTTGAACCCTATGTCGTTACCTCCAAATTATACTTTGTTGCATCTCGGTACTTCTTGCCGGCTGCGCTGATCTTATTGACTTTGAGTATTAGTTTGAAAGAGTTAGCGAAACTTGGTTTTAAGCCTGTGGCTATGTTCCTGACCGGTACGATTGGAGTAATAATTGGTGGACCACTTGCCATTTTAGCATGCTCAGCAATTGCTCCTGAAGTAGTTGGAGGTGCTGGCCCCGAGGCAGTTTGGCGAGGAATGACCACCGTTGCCGGTAGTTGGATTGGTGGAGGCGCTAATCAGGCGGCCATGTTCGAGGTGTTTGAACCCAGTTCAAGCTTGTATTCAGTAATGATTACCGTTGATGTTATTGTGGCTGAGATTTGGATGGCCTTTTTGCTGTTTGGTGTAGGCAAGTCTGAGCAAATAGACAGATGGCTTAAAGCAGATTCTTCTAGTGTTACAGCCCTAAAAAACAAGATGCACGAGTTCAGTCAGAAGATTGCGAAAATTCCGACTATGTCTGACTTTATAATCATTCTGGCCTTGGCTTTTGTACCCGTGGCTGTATCGCATTTAATGGCGGACAACATTGCGCCTTTCATTGGTGAACACTTGCCGCAGCTGAAAAAGTTCAGTTTAGACAGTCACTTCTTTTGGCTGATAGTATTAGCCACCACCTTTGGTTTGATCATGAGTTTTACCAAGTTGAGAAACTATGAGGGAGCTGGCGCTTCTAAAATAGGCGGAGTATTTATCTACTTTTTGGTGGCCACCATTGGCATGAAAATGAACGTCATGGAAATCTTTGATAACCCAGCCATTTTCCTAGTGGGCTTGCTGTGGATGGCCATTCACGTTGGGTTGATGGTGATTGTGGCGAAAATTATTCGCGCGCCATTCTTCTTTTTGGCGGTTGGGTCGAAAGCTAACATTGGTGGTGCCGCTTCAGCACCCATCATTGCTGCAGCATTTCATCCATCATTAGCACCAGTGGGTGTTATTCTAGCAGTGTTGGGATATGCTTTGGGTACTTACGGAGCCTACATCTGCGGATTGTTGATGCAGGTTGTTGCGCCTTAGCTTAGTCCTACGTGCAGGTTAGTCCTTGGCTTTCATAAGAAGCTGCCACCATATCGGCATCTTTTTTTCGCGCGCAAAATGACTCTTCTGTGTATGTGGTCACATTCGAAACAGAGCCATCCCAGTTATAGGTTATCTGGTCCCCTTTGCAGCTATAGCACTTTTCGCATGAGGCAGTGGCGATCGCCACACTGATTAGGCCAATAATTATGATTGTTGTGGTTGATTTCATAAAAACAGATTTAGTCGTTTTCGACACAGGTATAGCCATCTTCTTCATATTATTCAATAATGAGGTCAGCTCCCACTTTCGTTCGCAAAAAGAATATTCATTATAAAAAAGTTACGCTCGAAGGTGTGCCATCAGGTAATAAGATAGGGATGTCTCCACTGGTGGTATAACACTTTTTACATGAAGTAAATAGGGTTGCGAAAACGAGAATAATAGCAAGAATCGATTTTGTTTTCATCGTGGCATTTTGATTAAGGGACAAGACAACATAATTGGAAAATGGAGATAATTTAAAGATTAATCGAAATGGTGTCAGTTTTAGAGAATCCACCTATTTCGAAATCATAAAAGTTATTATGCTGTTCGAGCGTGTCCACTAAATTCGACAAAATTGAAAACCTCATATCATGGTATGAGTTGGTTTGGATGAAATCATGCTCCAAAGGACTGTTTTTCCAATTATGTGCACTAAATGCCTCAAATGAATAAGTACCCGAAAAATCATTGTCCAATAGGGCGATAGCTAAAACCGAATAATTATACCCCTTGACTCGTATAACTTTTTTATGCTGATCATTTAGAAGCTTACCAAGGAGGAGGTAAACACTGTCTTGCGATCCTTGGTTGCAATATAGGCTTGACAAAGCGAGTGTCGAATTCAGAGCGCACCAGCCAGTTTTTAGGCTTGTTACGACCAAAAACCTGATGAGCACGAGCAAACTGCCCACCAACTACAGCAGCAAAAGCACTCAGCTCCAAAGCAAGCGCATAACCTGCAATAATTGACGCAAAACGATCAACCTTGCCTGACCCAACGCAATCCATTAGCCTCAAAACTCCATTCTGCGCTGGCAAAGCGGTGCCTCCACCCACGGTGCCAACGATCAAATTGGTCATCAACACCTCGAAGAGAATAGAGCCCTTTTGAGGTGTTAACGACAAAAACCCCGTCCCAGATTCACCCACGCAAGCAATATCTTGTCCAGTGGCCGCAAAAATGGCCGCAACCGCGTTTACCACATTTATATTGAATGCAATCATGCCAGCGTGCTCAGCAATCTTCTCAGATCGCACAAAAGTATCGAACATTCCTTGCGCATCCATACGAAGGAATTTCTTAATGGCTTAGTCGCTTAACTCAACGCTTGCTCTGACTCGAATACCGCGTCCTTCCTTAATAGACTGATGACTAACCTTTTTATCAGAAGCACCATTTCCCTCAATACCAAATTGAACCAACTCAATTTCCTGCTTCTTCAGCTCCTTAAAAATCCACTCGCTGGCATGCCAAGTGCAGGCAGTGGTCATATTCTGTCCCGATGCGTCACCTGTGTCATAAACAAACTTTACGTGAGCAGTCTCATCGATCTGAACTATTTCGAACTCCAGTAATTCCGCATGATTGGAAGCCTCTTCCGCTTTTGTGCAGATTGCTTTTTCATTCGCCCAAAACCAATTCACAAAGCGCTCGCATTCAGCTGCACTGCGAAAAGCGAACATAGGCATGCGTGTCATGCATTTTGACTGAACTTCAGTCTGAATAGCTGTTTCCGAAGCTATGGCCCTACACCCTCTATTTATACTGACAATCAGCGCTCCTTCTATTGTGGCTGCCGCACCGAAAATGGGCTCCTGAGGACCACCCCAATTCATGGAAAGTGGACCAATGAGACCAAGTGGAATAGTAACCGAACCAATGAATGACTCAATATTCTCCATCACATCACTCATCCCCAGACCATTATCGAATTTACCTGACAAACCCTCCTAAAATTCCTCTAAGAACGCTTTACGTGCTTCCAAAGCACGCTGTGTCATCAGGTTATTACCTGGAATAGACTGATTTGATTTCTGGGATTTGGACAAGGGCGAGATTTATAGGTATTCGAATCTATCGAATAGAATTAAGAGAGTTACTTAGGAGCCTTAGCAAAGAGATAGACCGCCAAGCAGCCATAAATCAGGTTAGGTATCCAGACCGCAACTAATGGATCTAAACCCGCATTTGTGGCGTAGACAGTTGTAACCTTCATAGCTAGAATGTACGTAACGGCCAGCGCCAAACCAGCGGCAATGTGCGCGCCAAGCCCACCACGCACCTTCCTACTACTCATGGATACTCCAATTATCGTAAGAATGTAAGTTGAAAATGGTAGGGCATTTCTACTGTGTTTTTCAATCAAATAAAAAGGAATGTTCTTCGATCCTTTTAGTGTTTCAGACTCGATATAATCGTCCAATTCATGCACGTTCATCATTTGTACATCTTCTACTCTAGCAGAAAACTCCTCTGGTAAAAAGGCGAACATAGTATCCAAAGTTTGACCCTCAATCAAAGTCTCTCCATCCTCGTGATAATGGCGGATATAGAAGTTTTCTAGAATCCAGTTTTCATTAATGGTATCCCACTTTACGTAATTCGCGAAAATCTTTGTTTTTAAGTCTATATCATCCCACAACTCATAAGTGAAGGAATACCCAATATCCTTGATCCGATTGTATTTATCGAAATAAATCATTTCGCCAGGCCTAATTTGCTTGTGGATGCGGGTCGTGAGAGATCTTTTATAGGTGTGAATATACTTCCCTTCAAACGCAATTCGAGTCTCATTTGCCCTAGGAACCAGGTAATTATTCAGGTAAAATGACATGGCAGCCAATATGGTCGCACTAATGAAATACGGAAGCATCAATCGATTAAAACTAACACCGCCACTCAGAATGGCAACAATTTCAGTTCTACTGGCCAATTGAGAGGTGAAGAAAATAACCGAAAGGAAGACTAAAAGCGGACTAAACAAATTCCCGTAAAACAGCACAAAATTGAGGTAGTACTCAAACAAAACCCCAAAGAATGGAGCTTCATTCTTAATCAGGTCATCTATTTGCTCGCTCACGTCAAAGATGATCGCGATGGACATGATGACACCCAAAATGAAGAAGAAGGTGGTCAAAAACCTTGTGATGATATATCTATCGATAAGCTTCATTACAAGCGCCTCGTAATATTTGGCATGACCTGATTTTTCCAATTCACAAAATCTCCAGTAATGATGTGTTTTCTGGATTGCGTCACCAAGTCGAGATAAAAAGCCAAGTTATGGATAGAGCAGATTTGAGCTCCAAGCAACTCTTTGCTACAAATCAAATGGCGGACATAAGCCTTTGTATAATCCGAATCGACATATGAAGTTCCCAATGGATCAAGAACAGAATGCTCATTTTTCCACTTTTCATTTTTCATATTCATGATGCCATCCCATGTATACAACATACCATGTCTGGCATTTCGAGTAGGCAACACACAATCGAACATATCGATACCCAAGGCTATGCATTCTAGGATATTTTCAGGCGTTCCAACACCCATCAAATACCTAGGTTTATCCTTCGGTAAAATACTACATACCAAATCAGTAGTAGCATACAACTTATAATGAGGTTCACCTACTGATAATCCGCCAATTGCGTTTCCTTCTCTATTCATTGAAGCAATGAATTCAGCAGATTTTTCACGTAGATGAGGGTAGGTTCCACCCTGCACAATCGGAAAAAGCGTTTGCGAATAACCGTACAAACCTTCTGTTTTATCAAAGTGATTGCAACATCTCTGCAACCAGCGATGAGTCAAGTGCATGCTATTTTCAACATATCGTTGCTCACAAGGATACGGGGGACACTCATCAAATGCCATGATGATATCTGCGCCTATTTGCCGCTGAATATCCATGGCGCTTTCTGGAGTGAAAAACTGCCTGGAGCCATCAATGTGCGATTGAAATGTAACTCCTTCTTCAGTAATTTTTCGACTTTTAGCTAAGCTATATACCTGATAACCACCGCTGTCAGTCAATATTGGTCTATTCCAATTCATAAACTTATGCAGACCACCTGCAGCCTGCAACACTTCCATACCCGGTCGTAAATACAAATGATAGGTGTTACCAAGAATAATTTGGGCCTTTACATCTTCCGCCAATTCTCGCTGGTGCACCGTTTTCACTGAAGCTACTGTACCAACAGGCATAAAAATCGGAGTCTGAATCACCCCGTGATCAGTACTTATCTCACCTGCCCTTGCATTGCTGCCCGAGTCTCTATGTTGAAGATCAAATTTCAAGCTCGCGAAAGTAGCGTTGATTTAGTGGGGTTGGTATTCTGATTAGGAGATGTTGGCAGGAAATTACTTACGCTTCTTCTTCGCCTTGCGCTTTTTATGCTTTGCCACAGCTTCCTCATGCTCCTCAATGAGTGCCATTACATCATATTTTTTTGATAGCTCCACCTCTACTGTTGCCGAAACTGTGTTTTCATATTCGGACTTGGAAACCTGCAATCTTGCAATAGGCTTACCCAAATTCTCTTCTATTTCTGCGAGCACTACCTTTTCCTCCGTACTGCAAAATGAGTAGGCTTGTCCTTTATTGGAGCCGCGACCAGTTCTACCAACGCGGTGCACATATTGAGCACTCGTTTCTGGGAGATCGTAATTAATTACGAATTCTACGTTGGGTATATCGATGCCCCTTGCACTCACATCAGTAGCTATTAGCACCTTCAATTCTCCGCTGCGAAAACGATTTATTGTGCGCTCACGATCGGCATGCTCACGATCACTGTGAATGGTATCTGTTTCTATTTTAACCCGTTCCATCGCCTTTTTAACACGCTCTGCCCGAACCTTGGTTCTTACAAATACGAGCATTTTCTTTTCTGGATGATTTTTGATCAAACCTTCTAAGAAATAGCGTTTATCATCCATTTCAATATAAGCGACCGAGTGCTCAATATTCTTTGCTACTGGGTCTTTGGGTGATATTTGGATGCGAATAGCGTTTCGAACTAAGGAATAAGCTAGGTTCTTAATCTCATCGTTGATTGTTGCTGAGAAAAAGAGTGTTTGTCTGTTTGTAGGTAGGTTATGCATCATATCGCGGATGTCTTTAATAAAGCCCAGGTCGAGCATGTGATCCGCCTCATCCAAAACCAAAATCTCGACACGGTTTAGTTTCAAAGAGCCTTGACTCAACAAGTCGAACATGCGGCCGGGAGTAACGATCAAGATATCTACTCCTTCTTCTAGTTTTTCTTTCTGTGGATCTTGCTCTACTCCACCATGAATGCAATAGGTTTCGACACGTGTATGCTTGCCCAGTATTTTAAAAACACTTTCTACCTGCAGCGCCAGTTCATGCGTAGGAGTCATAACCAAGCACTTGATTCCATTTGACCTGCCCTCCATCTTTCTCGCTTGAAGCAAATGCAAAATTGGAATGGCAAAAGCTGCGGTTTTCCCTGTACCTGTCTGCGCTATCGCCAGCACATCCTCACCCTTCAGAATGGGCGGAATAGACTTGTACTGAATATCTGTAGGCTTTTTATAGCCCAACTTAGATATGGCAGTTTTAATGCCGTCTGCAATGCGGTAGTCGTCAAATTTCATGGGTGAATTTCTAATGCAAGATTAGGGATAATGAACGGGTGAAAGGATACTTCGCTCCCTTCTCAATTTGAATTAGAAATCTGATGTGAATTCCCTTGACCATTCCAACTGCAATACCATCTTTGCAAGGCATGTCAGATATCATTAAATTGCTTCCAGATTCTATCGCTAACCAGATAGCTGCCGGTGAGGTAATTCAGCGTCCAGCCTCTGTTGTAAAAGAGCTTCTTGAAAATAGTGTGGACGCAGGTGCCACAAGTATACAGCTCATTATCAAGGATAGCGGCAAGACCCTGATCCAATGTGTAGATAATGGAAAAGGAATGACCGAGTCGGATGCTCGAATGAGCTTGGAACGTCATGCTACTTCGAAAATCCAAAATGCAGATGACCTTTTTCGTATCAAAACCATGGGTTTTAGAGGCGAGGCAATGGCAAGTATAGCAGCCGTGGCTCAGATGGATTTGAAAACAAGATCTGTGGATCGTGAAGTTGGAACGAACATAATGGTCGAAGGATCGAGGGTGAAGCACCAAGACGTTTGCGCCATGAGTATTGGCACAACCATATCGATCAAAAATCTATTTTTCAACGTACCTGCAAGAAGGAAATTCCTAAAAAGTGATGCAGTAGAGATGCGGCATATTATTGATGAATTTCAGCGTGTAGCATTGGTCAATCCATACCTTGAATTCAAGCTTTTTCACAACGGACAATCATTGTTCCACCTACCAGCTGCGAAGGTTCGACAGCGTATCATTGGAATATTAGGCAAAGGCTACAACGAAAAACTAGTTCCGTTAGAGGAAGAAACCGACTTAGTAAAACTCAGCGGTTTCATAGGCAAACCTGATGCAGCCAAAAAAAGCAGAGGTGAGCAATTCTTATTTGTGAATGGTCGCTATTTCAAAAGCTCCTATTTCCATTCTGCCATTCAAAAAGCATTCGAAGGATTAGTGCCTCATGGCCACCACCCCTCCTATTTCATTTATTTTGAAGTGGAGCCGAGTTCTATAGATGTGAATATACACCCAACTAAAACGGAGATCAAGTTTGAAGACGAACGTGCCGTATACGCCATTTTAAGGAGTGCTGTGAAGCGATCTATCGGTCAGTATCACGTTTCCCCATCCATTGACTTTGAACCCGAGCAAGCCTTTGATGTGCTACCTCCCAAAAAAGGACAACATATAGAGCGACCAGGCATTACAGTCAACACGAACTACAATCCGTTTGAGTCAACTGAAAATCCACGAAATCAAGACTGGAAGAGAGGAACTAGTTTTCAAAAGCCAATGACTGCTGGCTGGGAGGCATTGTATTCCGGAATGGAAAACGCCTTGGAGCAAGAAGAGCCAAAAGAGCAAACTTTAGAACTGAGCGGTGATGATGATCGAATCGTTGTGCGCCAAATTGGCAACCGATACATTCTGGTTCAAAGTGCAGAGGGAATCTTTTTGTTACATCAATATCGGGCGCATGCTCGAGTCTTATTCGAAAGCTTTGAAGAAAGCATCATGGCTAACCAACGCTTGGCTCAGCAGCAACTCTTTCCCGTCACTTTAGAACTTACTCCGCAGGATGCTGAAATTCTAAAATCTGCCATTGAGCCATTGGCTCAAATAGGTTTCGAGATTGAACACTTTGGCAGCACTTCTTACATTGTTCGTGGAATTCCGGCTGCATGTTTGGATTTAAATATTGAAGAAACCATCGCTGGTTTTATCGATGACCTGAGAGACAACAAACCAGGAAGTGCAGTCAAATTGCAACAGCAAGTGATCAAATTAATGGCTCAACATACTGCCATCAGGTCAGGTGTAGAACTAAAGGCACAAGAAATGCTAGAACTGTACCGACAGCTGATGCGTTGTAAACAACCTCAGTTTGATTTAACAGGAAAACCAACATTCGTTTTGATGAAAACAGGAATGATTGACAAACTTTTTAGCGCATGATGATGGGTGGACAAGGCTGGAGCTCAATGCCTCCAGTAGTGAAGAATTTATTGATCTTGAATGTATTGATGTACTTAGCATCCTTCTCATTCATGCAAGGTTTCGGCATCGATTTCTGGGAGCTTTTCGGACTGCATTACTTCCAAAGTGATGTATTCCAGCCCTACCAGTTTATCACCTACATGTTCATGCACAGCCAATACGACATTTCGCATTTGGTATTCAATATGTTTGCCGTTTGGATGTTTGGTAGCACGATAGAGGGTGTTTGGGGAAGTAAGCGATTCTTGATTTACTACTTAATCACTGGTTTTGGAGCTGCCATTCTTCATTATGGAATTATTGCCGTAGACCTTTACCCACTAGCCTCGCAAATGCAGGCCATGATTGATAACCCAAATGTGGTGGACATGATGAGTTTTGCGAAGACACATGAATGGGGTCGATACCTGCATCCTGACTACTTGTCTCAGGCCCAAAACTTTGTAGATAGCGTTTTACCACGTTTAGAAATAAACCCAGATGATCAAACGTTGATTCGCACAGCGACCGAATTCTTGACTGAATACAGAGCTAGCATAATGGATGCACCCAATGTTGTTGGCGCCTCGGGTTCGTTGTTTGGAATACTACTGGCCTTTGGAATGATGTTCCCTAATGTTAGTTTATACATGATGTTCATCCCAATACCAATTAAGGCAAAATACTTTGTTGCTGGATACGGATTGATTGAACTTTACTCAGCTTTTGACAACAATCCTGGGGACAATGTTGCTCACTTTGCCCACCTTGGTGGAATGCTCTTCGGTTTCATTCTTATCAAAATTTGGCAACAATCTGGAGTCCGTTGGCGTTGATAACACCAAGAACCTCTTTATTTTGAATAGCAATGTTGGACGATATTAAAAACATATTTCGCGGTAACAACTTCATAGGGCAAATCATCATTATTTGCGCTGTGGTATTTGTTGTTCAGAACCTATTAGCAAATGTTTTCCCTGCATTTGGGATAGAGATCTTACGCTGGTTCGCCATGCACTCTTACCTACCATCTTTCCTTACCAGCCCTTGGTCAGCCTTCACTTACATGTTCTTGCATGGCAGCTTTGGCCACCTATTTTGGAATATGATCATCTTCTATTACTTCGGGCGAATTGTGCATGACTTCGTGGGACGTGAGCGTCTTATGGGGCTTTATTTTCTTGGTGGAATTGCCGGTGCCATATTCTATTTGTTGGTCTACAGCTTGCAGCATCTTGGTGGTGAAATGATTGTGGACACTCCCTTAGTT
>Ga0257120_1000495_pt1 | contig 28909 bp, 28 predicted proteins | sample SI106_10metaG_FD_190153 | JGI IMG/M metagenome (GOLD analysis project Ga0257120, IMG submission 190153) | Marine microbial communities from Saanich Inlet, British Columbia, Canada - SI106_10 | ecosystem: Environmental > Aquatic > Marine > Inlet | place: Canada: British Columbia | collected... | reverse complement strand
TCTTTTATTATTTCATTACACCCATTAATATCCGAGACTATACATGGAATTCCCATTGCATTTGCCTGGAGCACTACATTTGGAAACCCTTCTCGATAACTCGGAAAAGTAAAAACATTAGTTAGTGCTAGATAGGGTCGGATATCTTTTTGAAAACCTACCTCGATTATGTTTTCATCGAATTCTATACTGTGTAAAGTTTCTGGAAGTAGGGGGTCTAATTCTGGTTCGGTATGTCCAACTAATATGAGCTTTGCGGAAGGGTGTTTTTTTGAAACCGCACCAAAAGCTTGAATCAATTCGTTGATTCCCTTATCACCTACCAAGCGTCCTACAAAAGAGAAAACAAAGTCTGTAGTCTCAATATTCAGTTCTTTCTTGAGGTTCGCTTTCTGAATTTCAGTAACCTCTTCTGGATTGAAGTAAGCAGTGTCAATTCCGTTAGATGATCCCGAGCCAAGTGTTTTTAGTTTTGATTTATCACAAAAGTTATTTTCGTTTATAAAAATTTCAAGCCCTTTTGAATTAGTGTAAACATTAGTTGCGCAAAAATAAGTTATGCGCTCGACCAGGTTCAGGAGTATTCTTTTAAAACCAGTCGCTTCCATTAAAGGTAATCCTGCAACCGTATGCATGCGCACAGGAACTCGTGCTATATAGGCTGCGAGCATTCCTATAATTCCCGCTTTAGGGGTGTGGCTATGAACAAAATAAGGATTCTCTTGACGCAAAAAACTAACCAATTGAATTAAACATCTAAAGTCTTGTAATGGAGTTATTTTTCGGGTTATTTCTAAGGGAAAATATTTCACCTCTTGTTCGTTTGCAATTTCCTCTAACTTTTCTTTATCCGAGGAAACTAGGGTAACATCAAAGTACTTGCTAAAAAAACGGGGTTGATTCTCTAGTAGTTTTTCTAGAGATAAGGGAACTGTAGTGATTCGGATTAACTTTTTCACTTAGTAAAGATAGTAAATCTTAGAGCGCAATAAACTCTTTATACTCATTTACAGTAATCGAAAAATCTAATTGCTTTATTTGCTTTTGTGAGCTTTTTGATCGCGTTTTTTTAGTTATTGGGTTTTGTAATACCCAAAGTGCTTTTTCGGCAAACTGCTGGTTATTATACACAAGAAAACCATAATCATAAGCTTCTAATATTCTTTTAGAATCTCCAGCATCAAATGCAATAATTGGAAGTCCTGTAGCAGATGCCTCTGCCAAAACATTAGGATACCCCTCTCCAAAAGTTGAAGTGAAAAGGTAACCAACCGCATTTGTGTATAAAGCATAAACATCATCTCTGGGGCCTAGTAATTTTATATTGGGTTGAATGTTTTTGGGAAAATAATTTAAATCCCATCCTGTTCCCGCGATCCAAATTTCAATATTAGAATTGTTCTCTATAATTTTCTGGCTTATAGTTCTAAGGTTTTCTGGGCCTTTTTGAGGATTAAATCGGCCTACAAACAAAAAGTATGGTTTTTCGTTTTCGACTGATTTACTTAAGTCCTTTGCAAATGGTTTTTTTGCTAGTCGGTTAACAATTACAATTGACCCTTGTTTTTTGAAAAACGCTTTTTCGTGAACTTCTTTAGATTTGTAGGAGCAATAAATAATTTTGTTTTTTAGAACATTGGATGCTATTCCAAAAAAATGTAACATTATTTTTTGATACCATTGGTTTGGCCCAAAATTTGAATGACGGATGTTCCAAATAATTGAATTTGTAGTGTTAAATTTTATTTTCCACAGATGAGCAAAATAAATAGCTCCATACATCCAAGCTAGAATTTTAGCTTCAGGATGCTCTTTAAAAACTTTCCTTACTTCCTCCGGGTGCCCTTTATAGTGTAATACTTTACAGTATTTTTTAACACTCTTGCAGTTAAAATCTGAATCTGCTCCTTTTGTTGTAATTACAATTTGTTTATTACTATCTAAATCAAATTCTTTTACAATTCTTAAAAGAACATTTTCAGCCCCTCCATTTTGTAGCGTCGGAATGATGTGAATGAGTGTTTTCAAATCAATAAATTAAAGGTATAAGAAATCGGGATCTTTATAAAACCCTTTTACATCAAACACAACCCCTTCTTTCACGATTAAGTCTTTTGGGTTTATTGTTTTAAAACTATCGTGAGCAACTGCCAAAATAACTACATCGTATTCGTTATTGGATATTTCGTTTAGTTTGTCGAAATCGTATTCTTTTAAAAAAACGGCAGCATTTGCCTCTGGATCAAAAACATCAACTTGAAAACCAAATTCATTCATTTCTTTATAAACATCAACTACTTTTGAATTTCTAAGATCGGGACAGTTTTCTTTGAACGTTGCACCCAAAATTAGAGCTTTAGCATTCTGACTGTTTTTGTTTTGCTTTAGCAGTTGCTTTACAATCTGACTGACAATAAAAATAGGCATAGCATCATTAATTCTTCGGCCTGCTAAAATCATTTCAGGAGTATATCCTAGTTGTTCAGATTTATATGCCAAATAATACGGATCTACGCCTATGCAATGCCCTCCGACTAGTCCCGGGGAAAAGTTTAAGAAATTCCATTTTGTCTCCGCCGCTTTGAGCACTTCGTTGGTGTCGATCCCCATTTTACTGAATATAATAGACAACTCGTTCACAAAGGCAATATTGATGTCTCTCTGAGTATTCTCTATAACCTTAGCCGCTTCGGCTGTTTTGATGGTTGGTGCCTCGTATATTCCGGCTTCGATAATTGATCCGTATAGTGCAGAAAGTTGTTTAAGGGTTTTAGGTGTTGAACCAGACACTACTTTTGTAATCTTAGTAATGGTGTGTTTTTTGTCTCCTGGATTAATTCGTTCTGGGCTATACCCCACAAAAAAATCAACGTTAAATTTTAATCCTGTTTTTTCCTCCAGAATTGGAACGCATACTTCTTCTGTTACTCCAGGGTATACGGTTGACTCATATACTACCGTATCGCCTTTTTTAAGTGCCGTAGACACAGATTCGGTTGCTTTGACAATTGGGGTTAGGTCGGGGCTTTTACTCGAGGTTACAGGCGTTGGAACTGTTACTATAAAAGTAGTACAGTCCGAAATATTATCCAAAGTAGTGGAAAGCTTGAGTGTGTTTCCAACAACTCCATTTAACTGTTTAGCTGAAAGTTCATTCGTAGAATCAAAGCAAGCCTTGAGTTCTTCAATGCGCTTAGCATTGATATCAAACCCTACTACATTAAACTTCGATGCAAAGGCAACTGCAAGAGGCAAACCGACATATCCAAGTCCAATTATAGCGATTCTAGGGTTTTTCATTATTTTAAGTTATTGTAATACCAAGTTATGGATTCTTTTAGGCCCTGTTTAAAATTATGGGTTGGTTTATAATTTAATAATTTTTTTGCTTTTAAAATACTCGCTTGAGAATGAGGGATGTCTCCAAAACGATTAGGGCCAAATTTAATTTTGATTTTAGCAATAGATGGGACGAATTCTGACAATCCTTCACGTATTAATTCTGTCATTTCCAAAATTGTAACCCTATCACCAACAGCTGTATTATATACTTGATTAACAGCTTCTGGTTTTGTTGTTGTAATTGCCAAATAATTCATTAGAATAACATTTTCAATATAGGTGAAATCTCGAGAAAAAGACCCGCTTCCGTTTATCACGGGAGATTCACCTCTTAAAAATTGACTAACAAATTTTGGAACTACTGCTGCATAAGAGCCTTTTGGGTCTTGCCTTCTTCCAAAAACATTAAAGTAACGAAGTCCAATTGTTTCTATACCATAAGTAGAACTATATATGTCAGCATACAACTCATTTACATACTTAGTTATTGCGTAGGGGGATAAGGGCTTGCCAATACTTTCTTCTACTTTAGGCAAGGCTTTAGAATCGCCATAAGTCGATGATGATGCTGCATAAACAAAGCGTTTGATTCCATTTTGTTTACTAGCCTCAAGCATATTCAAAAAACCGCTAATATTAATTTTGTTAGATAAAATAGGATCTTTTATAGATCTAGGTACTGACCCTAAAGCGGCTTGATGTAAAACGTAGTCAATTTTTTTTGAAGCAACTAAACAACTACTAAAATCGCAAATATCTGCTTCAATAAATGAAAAATTTGGATGATTAATAAAGTCTTTTAGGTTATAGGAATGACCGGTTGAAAAATTATCAAGCCCAACCACAAAATACCCTTGATTGAGCATAAACTCACAAAGGTTTGCTCCTATAAACCCTGCTACTCCTGTTATTAGTATTTTCATTTAGTTTGTTAAATTTTTTGTAGTCTAAGATAATGTTTTCAACTTTTTATTTTATAATAATAGGTATACCATTCAATGAATTTTTCTATTCCCACTCTAATATTTACGGATGGTTTATAATTAAAGTCATTAACCAATTCGTCAACATTAGCAAATGTATTTGGCACATCGCCCGCTTGAATATCCAAAAAATTAATTTCAAATTTCTTTTCAATAACATCTTCGATTGTAGAAATAAAATCCATAAGTTTTATTGGATTATTGTTGCCGATATTATAAATTTTATAGGGCGCAGCTGTTGGATTAGTTTTGGTTTTTTCTTTAGGCATTTGTGCTGGATTATTAATAACCCTAAAAACTCCTTCGATAATATCATCTATATACGTAAAGTCTCTAAGCATATTGCCATGATTAAAAACATTAATGGGTTTTTTATTAAACAAAGCTTTCACAAAGAGGAATAGAGCCATATCGGGTCGGCCCCAGGGTCCATAAACAGTGAAAAAGCGTAATCCAGTTGTACTAATATTATATAAATGTGAGTATGTATGGGCTACTAGTTCATTGGACTTTTTAGTTGCAGCATATAAAGACATCGGGTGATCAACGTTATCATTTGTGCTAAAAGGCAGGTTAGTATTTGCTCCATAAACTGATGAACTAGAAGCGTAACTAAAGTTTTTAATGTTATGGATTCTGCACATCTCAATGACGTTTTGAAAACCTATAATATTACTGTTAATATATGCTTTGGGATTTTCAAGAGAATAACGAACACCGGCCTGGGCGGCTAAATTGCAAACTGCATGCGGGTACTCAATTTTGAAAATATTATTTAACTTTTCTTCTTCTTGTAAATCGCATCTATAAAATACATAGTTTTTATTTAAATTAGAAATAACACCCTTAGATAACATGAAATCGTGAATACTTTCTATTCCGGATTCTTTTAAGCGATCAAGTTTAATTGAAACATCATAATAATCGTTAAGATTATCTATTCCAATAACTTGATGCCCCTCTTTTAAAAGTCTGTTGATTAAATGAAAGCCAATAAATCCAGCTGCTCCTGTTACAAGAATTTTCACGAAATTAAGTTTTGTTTTTTTATTATATTATTTAAGCTATTGGGGTGATTAATAAGACTACCCTTATACTTTACAAAATCCAATAGTATTCTGTATCTAATTACTTAGTGCTTTTGCTTTTCTATAATGAGTCTATGTATTGCTTTAACTTGTCCTTAGGTTTCCAGCCTAGTATATCGATCATATCGTTGTTTTTTCTTAAAGTCGATTTATAATTTCCAGATTGATCATTTACATAGTTACATTCAATATTAAATTTTTCATTAAACATTCTGTAAACTTCTTTAATCGAATAGTTTATCCCTGATCCCATTTCCCATGCATCGTGATTTTTTTGATCACTCATCGATACCAAAATAAGGCCTTTTACGATATCTCCTATATGGGTGAAATCTCTTTTTTGTTGTCCATCACCAATAATAGTTATCTTCTCACCATCACGCACTTGTCGTCGCCAAATTCCGATTACAGCTGCCCAGTCTCCGTCAACAATTTCATTAGGCCCATATACATTATAAAACCGAACGATTTCAATATCCATGTTAAATGTAACCCTATACATTTTACATATTTCTTCGCCTAAATATTTGTATAAAGCATAAGGGGATTGGTATGGGTTGTGGTGTCTAGAAGATGATCCTGAATAAACTACTTTCGTTCCGTTAGTTCTTGCCCAATCGAGTACTGTTTGAACTCCAATGGTATTTGATTTAAACGTATTGTAAGGGTTCTCGAAAGAGGGTTGAATTCTAGAGAGACCTGCTAAATGAAAACACAAATCAAAATCATTGATTAAAACATTTTGAATATCAACAATATCTGCCTCCAAATAGGTAACTCCTTTAACATGGTTTTCTTTTGAGCCAATTTCATAATTATCTAACGATATTACTTCATGGTTGTCCTTTAGTGCCTCAATCAAATTCGAGCCTACAAACCCAGCTCCTCCAGTTACTAGTATTTTCACTTTTTTTTATTTAAATGTATTATAAATCTGCTCTAATTCCTCAAAATACTTTTCAATAGAAAACTTGTCTTTTACTGTATTATAAAGCGCATCTCCCAAATCTTCCCTTAAATTTTCATTAATTGCAAGTTCGTTAATTTTTCTCGTAAGTTCGTTTATATCTATTTGTTTTGGACTAATGATTTCTTGTGTATTTGGATCAACCACTATTTTAGGGATTCGAACTGCTTCTTTTGGAAGGCTGCCAATGGTTAGATCTTTGGTTGGATTTAATAAAATTCCATTGACATTGTTTTTAATTATTTCTGGAATCCCATCAACATTTGCTGCTATTACAGCTTTTTTAGATATTCCTGCTTCAATTATAATATTTCCCAGCGGTTCGCGCAAAGAAGGAACTATTAACAAATCGATTTTTGACATGAAACGAATCGGATTAACTACACCTACAAAAATAATATTATCAAAACCTTGAGCTTGTTTTTTAAGGGATTCCAATAGGATACCTTCTCCTGCTAAGTAAAATTTATGCTCTTTTATTTTTTTGGCTGCATCGATAAACACATGAATTCCTTTTGGGGTGTCAAATCTTCCTATAAACCCAACTGAAAAGTCATTACTATAACGTTTTTCACTTGACAAATCATTAGGTATATTTATTAATCCAGTGTGATAGATTACTTTAATTTTATCTTTATTTAACCCAAAATGTTTTGTTAAAACTATTTTAGAAGCATTGGAACATGCAATTACAACATCTGAATAATCCTGATTTTGTTTATATCTAATTTTGTCATCTAAATTCGCATTCCAGGCTGTTCCGTATTCATGAAATATGACATTTGAAGTTGGAACTAGTTTCAATAGCTTGTTAATCGCTTTACTTCCAAAATTATTGTGAAAATGAATAATATGGTTTCTTGAAATCAAATAATAAAAAAATTTCCATTTATTTAATATTGATCGATTGATGTTCAAGTGGTATTTTTCAAGCGGTTTAAAAAATTTGTTTAAGGAATGTTGACTTATTATAACATGCTTATAGTTGCTTTCATTTACCGCTTTAGACATGAAAGACATAAAAGAGGTTTGAACTCCTCCTACGGAAGCTAAAGAAACAACATGAACAATAGTTTTTGTCATTTTTAATTTTATAGTTATAATTTTTCGCAGATAATCATCATATGAGAACTTAATCCATTATTTGAAATGAAATCTTGCATAGTGTCTATTTCTTCTTCCGAAGAATATTTGAATATGTTTTTCCAGAAAGGATCTTCAACATGTTCGATATTACTTTTTAAAATATCCATATCTAATTTCCCAGGTGTTATAGACTCTATAACATTCAGCCCATTTTTTTCTAACAATGTTGAAATAGATTTTGGATTGAAAAAATTCAAATGATGTGGTGGTGAAATTGCTTTGGATTTTTCTTTTAATAATTGAATATCAATACCCATTCCACTTAAAGTTGTAAATATAAGCAAATCTCCAGGTTTCATATTTTTATATAAACTTTGAATGAAAACAATGGGGTCGTGCAAATGCTCAAAAAGTTCAAAACTTACAAAACACTTTCGTTCTTTTGGAAGCTCTCCCTCCTCAAGCTCTTCCATAAACTTTTCGATGACGGTAAACCCTTTCTTTTGACAGATTTCTGAAAGGTGTATTGATGGTTCAATAATCAAAATATCCACATCCATTATTTTTTGAATTTCTTCATCAAAAACGCCATAACCTCCTCCGATATCAACAATGGTTTTTACGGGGTTGCTTCCTTGAAGTTTAAGGATTCGTTCTTTGATCATTTGAGCCTTGGGTTTCCAAAGCTTTTCTCGTCTTGCTTTTTCAGTTACTTTGTAAAAGGTAGAAGCCCAATATTTTGTTGAAGGTGAATCGGTGTAATAAACATTAAATGCATTAAGTTCCGGTCTCGGACTCACGAAAATAGACAAACAAGAAGGACATATTTTATATTCAAAACTTGATTTATTTCCCCATGGCTCACCTTTAACGTCACATACAAAACAATTAACTTCTTCTCTTTTTGCTTCAGCAAAATAATTAATTGTATCGATTCTTGCTAGTTCTAAATATTCGTCAAATATTTTTTGAGGTCTTATTTCTTCTTCAGTTAATTTCATATAGTTAGTTTTAAAAGTTGTTTATCCTCAAAATCATTTATCAAAAAAGTTTCTTCAGGAAATTTTGTGTCCTTGTTTCTAATTCCAATAAAGGGAATGTCACATTCCAAGGCTGCATTTAAATCTGTAAACGCATCTCCAAAAAAAAGACAGTCTTTCGGTCGAGCTCCTGTATCCTTCAAAATATTTCGTATAATCGTTGTTTTGGATTTTGGTGAGCCATATATAGCATTGAATAGATGATCTATCTGCTTTCTTTTCGTTATTTCTAGTATTTCCGTTTCTGGAGTTCCTGTACAGATATACTGCAATGCCTCATTTTTATTTTTTTCTAAAAAAGAAAAAATTCCATTTACATAGGGTGAAGCAATAACTTTTTCTTTAACCAATCGAGTAAAGGATTCGGCAAGATCTTCAATCCGCTTTTCTGTGATTGTATTGCCTAGGAGCTCTGATTCAAAATAGTTAAACTTCTCGTAGCGAGAAATACCTCCGTGCTTCAAATGATAGGTCCTAACCGCTTGCTGAATATTTTCATCATATGGAGCATACAACTCAACAAAGGCTTCTGTTTTTATATGAACGGAATCACAAACAACTCCGTCAAAATCATAAATCAAAATCTTTTGCTTCATACTGAATCTATTTCTGCAATTATAGTTACCGGAGATCCATCTATATTCTCTATAAGCAAAGGAGCACAAATTAACGATCGTGGAGTTTTCTTTAGAGATGATAGATCCATGTCCTCAACGAGTAATAAGGGATTTTTTCCCCCCAAAAATTGGCGATGAGCCAAACGGCCAATTTCGCGATTCTGATAAGAGGTAATGGAAATGAAATCCATACCAATTACCTTTAAATTTGGGAAATTATTTCTTAATTTATTAGCTAAATCTGGAGATAAACCTGGGTTGTAATTCCAATATTTTTCTTGACCTCTAAAAGCACCAAATTCTGTTTTTAAAATCAAAAAATCTATTTCTTTAGGCAGCTTTTCTAATTGTGCTTCTGAAAATGAAATCAGTTCGTTTTCTTCCGCTTTAACTTCAAGTAGATAAGGATGATAAAATACCCAATCCTGAGCTTTATAGGCTTCGGATGTTTTTCCTTCAAGAATAAAATGATTTGGATAATCTATATGAGTTCCTGAATGATTATGAAAACTCAACTTCTTAGTATTGGAACTATCCCCATTTTTGAGAGCACTATTTATTTTGACCTCAACACCTTTAGACCCTCCGTATAATGGTGTGTTTTCGTTCATAAAATATGATAGATAGATGTATGTGGAATTTTTATCCATTATTATTCATTTTTAAATGATTTGGGGGCTTCTCCATTATCTAAAAGATCCTGGTAAATGTTGTAAATAGTGTCTAATATTCCTTGACCAATTTCATGAGGGTTTTCTAAGCTCATTTTTAAAGCAACCTTGGGCTTAAAAGAAAATGGTGTTATCTTGTAGTGACCCTCTAAAGATCCTTTTACATAATCGATTTCTATTTGATTGTTCATGATCTCTTTGATCATCGATAATAATTGATTCACTCGCATTGATTGATTACCAGAAATCATTAAAAATGAATTTTTATATTTTTCATCTAATGCACTTACACTTGATTTAGCGGCATCCAATATATTAATATAATCCCTAATTTCATCACCATTACCGTGTCTAGTAATCTTGCCTTCTAATAGTGCTTGTTTTATTGAATTGTGAATGAAATTAAAATTATTGGCTCTATTTCCATATAATGATCCATATCGTAAAACTGTGAAATCTAATTGATATTCTTCTTTGTAATTTTCAATAAATAATTCACATGCTTGCTTTGAGCTTCTATAAAAAGAGCCATGTTGACTGTAGACATAAATTGTACTCGAATAGACAAAACGCCTGATTAAATGGGCTCTACATGCCTCAAGTATATTCATAGTCCCCATTATATTGAAGCTAGCTGTTTTAACTGGGTCTAATTTGGCCTCATTAATATCTGCAATTGCCGCAAAGTGATAGACGATGTCCACCTGTTTAATCGCCTCATTAACAGCCTCTCGATCGATTATGTTACCAACAATCATTTTTTGATTCCCTGATAAATAAATTGATGGCTTTATATCAAAAAGAAAGACTTCGTATCCTTGAATAGATAATTCATCTGCCACATGACTCCCTAAAAAACCACCACCTCCAATTACCAAAACTTTTTCCATATTCTATTTTTTAAAACTATTAATTAAGTTTTCAACCGCCTTAGATCCTTGCTTCACAACATTTTCATAGGTTCTTGATCCTATGTGTGGGGTAATCATAATTTTTTTATTATTCAAAAAAGGATGGTTCTTTTCCATGGGTTCGTTTTCTAAAACATCTGTCAAGTAACCTCCAATCTTTCCACTTTCAATTCCTGCAAGAATTGCTTTTTGATTTACTAATTGTGCCCGAGCTGTATTTACAATAATCACTTGGTCTTTCATTAAGTCCACAGCTTTATCGTCAATCAAATTCCTTGTTAACTTATCTAGATTTACATTAAGACTTACTATATCACTTAAACGTAATAATTCCTCTAATGAATCAACATATTTAAAATTATTATTTTTAGCAAATTCACTATCTGGATATTTGTCTAATGCAATAACGTGCATACCAAATGCACAGGCGCGTTTCACGACTTCTTTCCCAACATTTCCTGTGCCAATAATACCAAATATTTTACCATACAAATCTCTCCCAATTAATCTTTTCCATTGCTGATCTTGAATCAGATTGTTTTCTTCAACAATGTTTTTGACAAACGAAAGTAAAAGTGCAAAAACATGTTCTGCAACGGTTGTCTGGTTGACTGCTGGACAACTGGTCACAGGAATCTTAAATTCTCTTGCGGCTTGAAGATCTATTTTGTCTAATCCAGAGCCATATTTTGATATTATTTTAAGTTGCTTATCTACTCCTTTTTTAATTACGGCTCTGGTGATTTCGTCATCTCCGCAAATAATACCATCGTACTGATCGATGACCTCTAACATTACTACTTCTGACAAAGGACCTCTTAAGGTTGTAAGCTCATAGTTCTGGCTAGCAAGAAGAGTATGGTGACCTCCTGGAGTATCCTGAAAAGATGTTGACGTTAAAAGAATTTTATATGCCATTGCTCAAGTATTTTTCAATCAACTTATCTTTTATCATCAATTCTTTCACTCGATTCAAGTCTTCTCGAGTGTCTACAGCCAAGGTAATTTCATCTCTCATAACCATTTTGATTTGAATTCCATTTTCCAATAATCGGTTCATATCAACCGATTCAATTATTTCGAGGGGGGTTTGCTCCATTTCATTGTACTTCAAAAGAAAGTCTCTTCTAAATGGAATAATGCAGACTTGCTTTAGCATGGGAATGTTTACCCCACCTTTTTTTCTTGAAGGTATAGGCTCTCTAGAAAAGTAGAGTGCATTATTGTTTTTATCGACAACGACTTTTACCTCTGCAGGATCTTCATGCTCTTCTTGGGTTTCAATATTCTCCATCAAATTAGTGATTTGAAGAGAAGGAGAATCTAGAAGTGGTTGAACTGCTGCACTAATCATTTCAGGAGTAACCATGGGTTCGTCTCCTTGAATCATGACAACAATGTCCATTTTTTTTTCTGTTACTTTTTCTATTTCAAGAAGGGCTTCAGCTGTTCTATCTGAAGCCCTTTCATGAGAATTGCTTGTCATGATCGCCTTACCTCCAATGCTCTCTACATAATCCTTTATTTCTTGATCACATGTAGCAACATAGACCTCTTCCATAATAGAACTCATTTTTGAGCGCAAATATACATGACCAATCATGGGCATTCCTATAATTTTTGCAAGGGGTTTATTTGGCAATCTGCTCGAAGCTAAACGAGCTGGTATAATTCCTATTATATTCATGGTTTAAGTTTGTTTTTTAAGTTTTTTCATTTCATTTCTTGCAATACTTCCTAAAAATAAAGTATCTAGACTAAATGCAATAAAATTATAACCTTTCTCTATTTTTTCTTGAACAAGTGTATGCTTGGGCTCAATGACATGATAGCCCATGATTTTTTTTGATGTAGATGCGATTCGTTCATATTTCAACAAGGCCTCTTTTACCTTTGGATGATCCCATTCTCCGGGCTTACCAATTGACCCAGAAAGATCATAAGGACCAATAAATGTTCCATCAATTCCGTCGATGGCAATGATTTCTTCTAATTCTTCTATAGCATTAATGTGCTCAATTTGAAGAATTAATTTCAGCTCTTTAGTTTTATGGTCGCGGTAATTTTCAAAATTGAATCCATAACCTTGTGCACGAGACAAGCCTACCCCTCTTTTTCCCATAGGAGGGTATTTAAAGGAATCGACTGCTTTTCGGGCTTCTTGAGCTGAATTGACTGAGGGAATAATAATCCCGTCAGCCCCTGCATCCAAAACTCTTTTAATTATTCGAGTGTTGTTTTCTCCTACCCGAACATATGCTTTTATTCCCTTACTTTGAATGGCCATGATTAATTGTTGGGCTTCAAAATAATCAATTACAGAATGTTCCATGTCAACGCAAAGCCAATCAAAGCCAGCATCAGCCATAATTTCTGCAATGGATGGGTTGTTAAGTGTAATCCAGGATCCTATTTTAACTTTCATATTTATTTATTTTTTCCCAAATTTGATTAAAAGTATTATGTGATTTTGAGGTAATATCGTCGTATTGTTTCCCGTGTCTTTTATCATGAAGGTAAAACCCTAATTCTTTTAATATTACTTGAGAACGATTGGAGACTCGATATGGTGGAATGCTTTTGATAAATAAATAACATCAAGTTCATTTATGAAAAATTGTTGTTCTTGAGAACTTTTCAATTTATCAATATCAACAAATAGTTTCTTTTTTTCCAATGATTCATTATTCCAATATATATGTAAATCGTCAGTCTTTCTATTTTGATCAATAAATTTCTTTTTAATAAAAATCTCCTTGTTTTCCATTTAATTTTAGTTAGCTAAGTTATGAATAAATGTTTAAGTAATTCGTTTTGTTGATGTTCAGGGTCGAGTAACGGTGATTCATTTATAACATAATCAAAAACTAATACTGTAGTTTTAATTCCAAGTTTTTGCGCCTCCAACCCAACAGAACTATAGGTAACCAACACCTCTTCTACAAAGGCTAAATATTCAGAAATTGGGGCGGTAATTACTTGTATGTTAGAATTATTGAGTTCCTTTATTTTTTTAATTAATTGAATATTTTTGGTTTTTGGGTGAAACTTAATAAATAATTTTTTCTCATTAAAGAGCTGATGTCTTAAAACATGATCTACAATAATTTTTGCATCATGAAGACCACAGGCAACTAAACATGTGTTTTTCTGAATTGCATTCCTTTCGATTTGATCCAAATAGTCAAGTCGGCCAACTCGGTCAAGTTGCTTCAAATTTGGGTAACCATACTCACTATAACGTAGAACAGAAAAAGCATCTTCACAATAATTTTGTTTGGGCAAAGGAACATAGGTTAAGTTACTTCCCGTACTATTTACTTCACCTTTGGCCAAAGCATAGAGCATTTTTCGTTTTGAAATTGGACCATGTTGGAAACCTGAAGAAAGAATCTTTGGAAAATAGTTATTCAAAACATAGGACACAAATCGACCTGAACAAAACTCATGTAAGTGATAGACTACCTCTTTTGGGCTTACTTCCTTAAAAAGATTAAAATAAGCATTGAAGTACATTAACAGTCGTGGAATTTGATAAGACGATAGTTGGAGTTCCTCTTTCAATTGATCATCTAATCTAATTCCTTTGAAGTCGAAGGGGCTTTCTTTTAGTCTTTGATACTTTTTTTTATGCTTCAAATAGATTATTAATGCTCTAAAAACATCACCAAAAGAAACATATAAATCTAAAAGATATAAATTTTCTGTTTTCTGTTTTTGTCTCAGATAAAGTAATGCTTTAACAAATTGAACGGGCTTTAAGTTTTGATGAAAGCCATCGGAAATTATAGTTAACAGTAAAGAAGACTCTTTTTCGTTTATTAATCCCACATATTTATTTTCCCTGAAGTCTTTATTGAAATGATGCGGAAACTGAGAAATAAACAACTTGTCCTGTGTGGTTTTATTTTTCTTTAAAAACAACTTCATCAAAGCTAAATAAATGATGGTGGTCAAGTAAAAAAGAAGATTTCTTAGACCTGCCGTATTATAATTACTTGGTCTTTGAAACTTACCTTTCGCTTCAACTGTTTGTCCTAAATTCAAACTTAATTGGGCTACTTCTTTGGCTGAAAAACCAATACAAGTAACCAAATCGAAGGGAGTTTCCTTAAGAATATTTTTGAGTATTATTAGGTGCAGATAATAAGCATAGGTGTCAAAAAACTCTGTCCGTTTGTTCGAAAAAAGACTTAAAAAATAAAGGGATAAATTATTGTTAAACGATAGTTTTTGGTCAAGAAATAATTGATTTTTACTATATATAAAGGCCGCATAATCCTCTTTTTCTGAAAGTGCTAAATCACTTAATAATTTAGCATTATTGAGATTGACAACTTCTTTAGTAGAAAGTATCCCTTGCTTAAAGTTATAGGAATAAAAGACTTCGTTAGCAGAAACGTGATGAAGGACGTCCTTAGTGGATTTCGTAATTACTAAAGTTTTCTTCTTCATTATTTATTTATAATCTCGTTCAAAACTTCAGCGGTTGCTTTTCCCCCTAAACTGAAAGTGTTTATAAAATTAAACTGTCTTTGCTTCTCCAAAGACAGAACTGCTAATATCTGTTTCTCTAAGGGTTGATCAAAAACTATTTCTGTATAAAGGCTATCTTGTTTTATACATTGTAGTGCTTTGGGTGAAATTTTCCTATTCCCAATATCAAAATAAATGATTTTTTTATTGGTAGCAAAGGTCTCTGTTAAAGCAGTAGATGCATAGTCAAAAATAAATCCATCATAGCAATCAAAACACATTTCTAAACTCTCTTTTTCCAGTTTATGCTCTGAAAAATGGGGGTATGTTTGAATACTTTTTGGATGTGATTTTATCATATAATCAACATTGTTTTTGTTTAATGTTTCCATTAAAGTTTTTTGCCAATCAATGTAAAATGCGTCATATAAATTTCGATATGGTGCATATGTCTTGTACGATGAAAAACTTGTAGGAACATAAAGTAGTTTTTTCGTTTTAGTGGTATTTTTCTTGCTGTGAATTTTTTGAATGTGAGAAGACGTTCTTTTTAATACCAAAATATTATTACTTTGTTTTTTAAAAGGGTATTTGCCAAAATCAATATAAGATGAACTATACTTCATTTCTCCATATTCTACAACAGGTTCTTCAATAATACTAATTGAAGCGAATCCATGACCAAAAGAAATCACATTTCCTTTATCTTTTAAAAAGTTAGCTGAAGCTACCCTTTGCATTAATGAACAATTACTCCCTGCCAACAAAAAATGATTTTTTCTAGAGATTGGTTTACACCCTTCAAAACAAATATATTGTTTAAAATAAAGGTCTAGTGCTTGTATATGTTTTTCTGAAAAAGGTAATTCTAAAGCCTTTGATATTTGTGTAATTTTTTTTAAGAAAAATTGATAATAAATAAGCTTTGTGGTTAATTTTTTTCTTTTTTTCTTTTTTATTTTAACCTTCCATGCTTTCTTGAAAAGGCTTATTTTTTCTTCCCTTCGAAGATTAGGGCCAACCCAAAGAGTTTTTTTTGACCAGAAATTTAATTTAAAAAATAAAAAATAAAAAGGAATAGATTCATGTTTAAAAGCCTGAATTTGGAATGCATTAGGGTCTGTTATGAATCTAGAGTTCACAAAAGGAAAGCTTGTTTTTTTGTTACTTTTTATTTGGGTAAGAATAGTGATATAGGCTGACGAATAAAAACAAACCAATTCATGAAAAAATAACTCAAAGAGATCAACATTAGTTTGCTTTGATTTCTTTTTAACACAGTTTTGCAATAGTTTTATACATCGATACCCAAATGCATTGATCTTTTGTTGATTCTCACTATGTTTTAAAAACTTGTCATTACTCATGATAGGCCTGTATTATTTTTTTTATTGCGCGATAAATATCATCTATGTCCTCCTGAGTATTAGGTAATCGGATATGCTCATTGATCGTCATTTCGTGATAATGGAGCTGTTCTGTATTTGGACATAACCCCTTATTATAGTCCATGTTTAGATGTTGATTTACTGGTGCTTTAAATGGATAACCCTTTTTAAAGAGTTGTTTTTCCTGATAGAGGGGTTGTAAATATAGGGGCGGAGTATAACCCTGAAAAAAAAGAAATCCTTCTGCGTTTAAGGCAGCTACAAATTCATTTCGAGTGATATTGACCTTTTCTGGAAGGAAACGCATGGGGAAAACATAAAAGGTTGGCTTACACTTCTTATTTTCCTCACAATTACAGTCTTTGCATTCTGGACGAGAAACTAGGGGCTGTAAAAAATCAATCTCTAAAAGTTGGTCTACAAGAGAATAAACCATACCTATCCTGGCTTGATTTAATGTGGGAAGTTTTTTTAATTGCACTGAAGCAACCGCTGCTAAAATCTCGGTCATCCGATAATTATATCCTGCGATATTAACAATGTTTTTATAACCTGCAGGACCAACTACCGCTTCACCATGGTTGCGAATTAGCTTTAAACGGTAGGCAAGATCATCGTCATTTGTAATACAAACTCCTCCCTCTCCCGTTTGAATTGTTTTGTTAACATTTAAGCTAAAGACTCCAATGTCTCCTATTGTACCTACTTCTTTTCCTTTATATAAACACCCATGTGCTTGAGCGCAATCCTCGATTATTTTGAGATTAAATTCCTCTGCAATATCCATGATTACATCCATATTTGCTGGAATACCAAATTGATGAACTACAATAATTGCTTTTGTATTTTTTGAAACTTTAGAACGAATAGACTTTGGATCCAAACTTCCAGTCTCCAATTCAACATCTGCAAAAACAGGAATAGCACCATAAATAAGTGGAGCCAGTGCGCATGCTGTCATTGTAAATGGAGATACAATTACTTCATCACCATAACCAATTCCCAAGGCACCAATAGCAGCATATAGACCCGAAGTAGCACTGTTGATTGAAATTGAATGTTTAATGTTATAGTAAGCAGACCATTCAGTTTCAAATTTTTGTACATAAGGCCCTCCTTCAAAAGAAAAAGGAGCATCAGGTTTATGAGAACCTTCAAAAAGAGATAAATAACCTGACTCAATTACTTCAATGGCAGCAGCTTTCTCTTCTTTCCCAGTGGTGAAATTATCTAGCCATCTTTTGTGTTCGTTTCTCAGAGGGTTTCCTCCATTTAGCGATAGTTCAGTATTTGTAAGATCAATCTTCATAGTAAGGAATCATTTTAAAGAATAATTTCATTGATTTTTCAATAGCATTTATCGAATAATCAGCTAAGGTAGTTTTGTTTTGAAAAAAAAGTTCCATCTCCTGAATTAATCCAAACATATTTGAGACCTCCTGAGTTGGCAAATCATCTGATGAAAGTTTAAGAATGTTTTCATTAATTGTGTTAATTGTCTTTTTTTCTATAGAAAGTCGTTGCTCAAAATCTTGAAAATGAATACGGCCTTTCTCAAACTTAAAATCCATTTCAAAAAGTTGATAGAATTGTTCAGGAACATAATTAATGGTAACAATAAATTCATCATTGAACCGGATTAAAACATCTGTCCAATTAACTTTTTTAAGAGTGATCTTTTTTGCTTCGATACGAATATCTTCTTCATTTATTGATTTACCAAACAAGTACATTAAAGTATCTATCGTATGAATTCCATTTTTTTTCCAATCACCATAAGTATAAAAATCCAGGCGAAAAGGAGCTCCATATTCTTCTTTAGCTATTTGTTTTTTTAACACCTTAAAACGAGCGTTAAATCGCCTCGATTGGTTAATGATTAACTGGGTTGCTTTTTCTTTAGCTAATTTTTTTAACACTTCTAATTCATGCAACGAAAGACAAAGGGGTTTTTCAACAATAATTAGTTTTGGACAATTTGCTGAAAGAAGGATTTCTTTGCTTATTTGAAAATGAGTGTTGTCTGGGGTAGATACAATAACAAATTCAGGACTTAGTTCTCTTATGGCTCTGTGGTAATCGGTATAGGTATGTGGAATTGAATAGAGGTTTGCTATTTTTTTTGCTTTCTCTTCAACCACATCTACACATCCTTCTAAGAATAAAAAACTACTTGTGTGCATAGCTCCTGCATAACTATATACTGTGGATGGAGATTGAAAAAGATTTTGATCAAAAAAACCCGCAATTTTACCACAGCCAATAATGACACCTTTTATTCTTTCCTGAATTCTTTCCATCTTCGGTGAACTTTAGTATTAATTTTTATGATTTCAGGGTTTTTTATAGCGGTCTGGATTAAGTTTTCTGTGCTAAAATCTTCTCCGTATTGTGCCACAATAACTTTAAGAAGCTGTGTCAACATCAAAAAATCTTCTTGAGTGTCTATTTCAAAATAAAACTCTGGATAATTAAATTTTATAGGTGCTTCAATATTCTCAATTCGCAGCACTTTATTTTTTTTAATGTTAGGGCCAACATGTTCTCGTAATGGATCATCAATGGCTGTGCTTTTTTGAGCTTCCAAAAGGCATGAAGCTTTGTAAACGGTTACCTCCAAACCTGGTGGATAAGTAGTTTTTATTGCATTACTCACATAATCTAGAGATGAGGTGTTTTTCAATAAATAACCAATCATTTGATCAACTTGAAAAAAATCAACAAATGGGGAGTCTCCATAAAACTCAACGTGAATATCAGCAGAAGTAGAAAAAAATGCATCGTGTACTCTGGACAAAACATCTTCTTCACTGCCACGCCAACAACTAACATTTAATCGTTTTGCTTCTGCTTCTAAAACGTTATCTTGCGGCTGATCTGAAGTAGCTACAATTATTTCATCAATCAGAAGTGATTTTTTAATACGCTGTATTTGCCACTCCAAAATCGACTTTCCTTCAATTTTTTTCAATACTTTTCCCGGGAGTCGTGACGATCCCATTCGCATTTGTATGGTAGCAGCTATTTTCATGTTAATTCGATAATCTCTTTAAAATGTTATGTTTAGAGCCAAGAAATGATACCGATGAAATCGTGGATTTGAAGTAAACCTTTTCTTGCAAGAGACTGGCCAATTCGCTCTCTTGAAGATTATACGATAAATAGAGTTCTTCTCCAATAAAGCGCTCCGTTTGATTCGGTCTATAGGTATACACTTTACTACCCATTAGCGCTAATTCGATCAATAAAAAAGAATTCATCCCAATGATAATTTCATATTTTCCCATCGCTTCTTTGGTAGCTTCTTGGTGGAGCTCTAAACCATGTGCTTGACACAGGGTTTTATATTTATCCTTTTTTTCTTCTGGATGTAGCTTAATAAAAAGTGGGGTCTGTGGGGATTTATATTTCAAAATAGCTTCTAAAACACAATGTTCATCAAAACCATATTTTTGTTTTAATTGAAAGTGAGGGTCACTCATGTGTTCTGAAACAAACAGAATGGCATTATTCTTTGATTGTTTCATTTTTGGACTTTGTTCTAGTTTCTCCAAAGTTGGATTTCCAACAGAACATATACTATTTTGGTTTATACCCAATTCAATCAATTTCTGTTTACAGCTTACATCATTAACCCAAAATTCTAATGGAAAGTTACTTTCGTCCAATGCAGCGATTCTTTCCTTAAAATTGGTCCAATGTTCAATTATCATGATTGTTTTTATCTTATTTTGCTTTCCCCATTTCAATAATTGAAAATCAATTGACATATTAGATAAAGGACTTCCAACGATGATTTGACTCACTTTTTCTTTCGGTATTCGATCTGATTTGTAGGCTATTGCCTTGATATTATTTTTAGTAAAAACCTTTGCCGAGATGACGGAGGAAAAACACAAATAGGGAGTCCTAATCGAATGGATTACTTCCGATAAATATTGAGCCGGACCGGCATCTGCTGTACCAAATATAATCACTGTTGTTGTTTTATTTTTTTACTATTTTTCCCGTCCTCAGGATTTAATAAAAAGCCTTGAACTAAATCAGCCCAATGCCCATTAATTAAAAATCGTTTTGGAAAAATCACGCATGGATTCATTCTTAATTTTTCCATTAACCGAATCATGCCTAGGTTCAAGCTTGCAGTTCCACAACTAATCAAATTGATCCGTTTTTTTTTAAATAGATAAATACTTAGATTCTTTATCGCCAATAAACCGATCCCTCTTCCCCAGAAATCTTTTTCTCCAATCAGAATAGAAATGTCTGCATATTCATTCATTGCATCAATACTTATCCCTAGGTTGCCTATGTGTCTATATTTGTCTGAATAGTTATTTCTTGCCTCAAGTGCAAGGAATAAGTCATCACTCTCCGATTGTTCGTCATAATAGTTTTGACAACTTGCTAGGGTGTGAGAAAAATGACGCTGTTCCGAATACTTTACCGCAACCGGATCATTGAGCCACGCAACATAATTTTCTGTAAGGTGTTGGGGGCTAAAGTCGATAATTCTCAACTGGTCATTTTCAAAATATATTTCACTCATTTGTTACCGTTTTTAGCATTTCCCATACAATTTGTTCATCTTCTTTTATTGCCCTAGTTGTTTCTTTTCCGATGACTTGGTCAATGTCTTTGGGACTAATGCCCGATGCGGGACGCTTAAAGGTTAGATGTGCATCAGTAATTGTTGTTCCCGCTGGAATATCTAAAGAAGAAACTAGGCTTCTACGTGCATTTTCAATGGCTTTCGCTTGACTCGATAGATCATCGAAATCGCCAGATTTATAGAGTGTTGAGACTAGGAATAAGGACTCTGTAAATTGTTTTAAATCGTTTAAATCCATCGCATGATAATGATCATTACCGGGCAAACTCTTATCAAAGGTAAAATGTTTTTCAATCACTCTAGCCCCAAGAAGAACTGCTGCAATACAAGGCAGCATGACTTGTGGATTGGTATGATCCGAATAACCAATCAAGTATTGGGGAAACAGTTCTTTTAAAGTTTTTATTTTTTGAAGACTCGCAAATTCATTTGGAGTAGGATAGTTTAACACACAGTGCAAAAGCGATAGGTGAATGTTATAGGGGGATATCCAATCAATTGCTTCTTGGATTTCTTTTCTAGTACTAGCACCAGTTGAGAGAATAATGGGTTTGTTGAACTGACACAGATATTGGATAAAAGGTTTGTTGGTAATGTCCGAAGAAGATATTTTATAAACATCCATCAAATCATTTAAAAACAATGCCGACTCTATATCAAAAGGAGTAGACATGAATTCTATATCTACCTGATTGCAATAAATTTTCAAATCTTGAAATTCTTTTTTCCAAAAGGAGTCATTCTTTTTAAATAATTCAAATTGACTAGAGGTGGGTTCTTTTGTTTGATCCCAATAAGCTGGAGAATTCTTCGAAGCTAGTGTTTCTGCTTTATAAGACTGAAATTTAACCGCATCTGCTCCTCCTGCCTTGGCTTGGTCAATCATCAACTTCGCTTTATCCATAGAGCCTTCATGGTTTACTCCAATTTCAGCAATTACAAATGGACGTAGAGACTGACAATTTTGTTTTATAAATTCGTTGTATTTCATGTTACGATTTTTATACTTTAACGCTCAAATATATAGTTGAAAGATTCATCTTTTCTGCTCGTAGAAGTAATATTGACTATCTTAAAACCTTGTTTTGAAAAGAACTTTTTAAAGGCACTAGTTTCACCAGTAATTTCAACCAGCACACTTTTTAAACGTTCATCCTTAATAATTTCTTTAAATCCTTCTAAAATTTGAAATTCTATTCCATCTACATCAATTTTGATATGATTGGGAAAGACTTTCGCTCTGTTTACAAAAGAAGAAACTGTTTCAATAATAATATCTTGATTTAATTTAACTTCAAATTTTTTATTGTTATGATCAACAAAGCTGTTTAGTTGTGAAGTTGAACTTTCCGAATTTGTTTTATAATGATTGAAAATTCCAATCCCAGTAGATTTATCAAAAGCCAAACAAAAGGTTTTTATGCCCAAGATTCGTGAGGCTATAAAAAGATGTCCTCTAACATCTTTCCATGATGGATTAAACCACTCCGACACTATTCTTTCAACACTATTAGTTTTTAAAAAGAAAAGACTGGAAAATAAATTCCATGACAAAAACTTTATAGTCTGTGAATTATGATTGATTGAAATTACTTTTATAGAGTTCTTCTTGATAAGTTCGGCAATAATTTTGTATGAATTAATATCATCATTACCCAGCCAAAGAATAATAACTCTTTGATTCTTTTCCATTGCATACCAAAGCAAGGGTGAAATATGATCAATATCATTGAATGATTTAAATAAAAACAATGTGCTGTCTTTCATATATTAAACAATAATAGCTGTTGAATTAATAAAAAAACCGAAACCATCAGGAAGGTTAGCCGCGTATTGAAAAACTTAGAAAAAATTAAAAACTGCTTGGAATAAAAATACAATAATTCAACGCAAACAAGATAAACTAAAAGGGTGTTAAATTCTACCGGCGGATACAAATAACACAAAAGCGCCACGAGTAGGAAGCGAATTAACGTAATCCAATAAACAGGGATAAAACGATCTACTCCTTTTGTTAAAAGTAAGTAGCCCGAAAACGACCCTACCCCAAAACACGGGATTAACCATTTTAATGTAGCAAAGACTTTTCCAATTCCACTAAAATTAGTCAAATAGTTGGTCTCTATGTAGTTAATTATAAATTCCGCAAAATAAATAATTGGTAAGGATAGAAATAAAAAGAGCAAAGAAGGGTATAGCACATATCTTTTTATAATCTCAATATTCACTTTTGCAAGAGATTGTTTTACCCTGATGGTAACTGGCTTTATAAATTCATCTAAAAGGGAAGTCCCCAATTTTAAAAGAAATAATGAAGCTGCATACATTCCCACCTCTACCAAAGAAAAATAGTGTGTAATCAGGAATCGTTCAAAAAACACCCACAGCCCGAATAAAATAGAAATTCCCGAAAAGAACAAACCGTATTTTAGTTGACGTTTGAGTTCTAAGTAATCAAATTTAAAATTGAACTTAATCCCGTACCGATTATAAAAATAAGCGAAAACCAAAAGTAGAGCGATTGACTTAACGACCAAGGGAGCGTAAATTCCAATAAAGGTAACTGTAGATAATATGAAAACATTTTGCACAACAATTAACGTTAACGAAAAGTAGGCAAACTGCTTAAAATTTTTGTTTAAAGTCATGTCCATACCTATAACTTTTAATCCTTTGGTAAAGAGAAAAGAAACGGCGCCAAAAATAATTCCAACCTTTACTTCAATTGACTTTTCAATATAAAAACCTGTGAAAAATAACAAGAGAAATAAGGCTATGGTTATAATCAACTCAAAACCATAAGCTTTCTCCATTCTCTCTTTGGCCAGAGAAGGATTGGTGACTTGATCGTAATTGTACTCTCTTTGAACATTATTTAACAAGCCAATATCAGCGTATTTTGACAGGGAGACAATTTGATTTATGATATCAATAATTCCAAAATCAGCAGGAGAAAATAGTTTTAAAAAAACCGTTCCTCTCAACAAATCCAAAACTTTTCCAATCGAAGAAACAAAAAAAAGAGAGCCTCCCTCTTTAAGAAGTTTTGTTTGTTTTAAAGGAAAGACTGATTTATTCAAAATCAAGTGTTTTTGAAGTATTTCGCATTGTATTTTTCCATCATTTCATTATTTTTAGTCATGTTGTTATCATGTTGTCTATATCGATACAAGGGAAACTGTAAATGAGAAACTGTAAACTTTTTCAAAAAACGATCCATTAGTTCTCGCTCTTCATGCCATAATTGTTCTTCATTGTACAAGCCAATTTCTATGAGCTGCTCAATTCTAAACATTACACCACACCCAATTGGATTTTCTTCATAGGAATGACGACTGATAATTTCTTCTTTGTCATCTACTTCCAAATAATCGCAGCTCACAGCATCCACATGACTATTCATCTTCATGTAAAGACTTAAAATATTCAAATACTCGAAATGAACGTAGTCGTCGGAATCTAGCCGGATAATAAACCTTCCTTTTGCCTTTTTAATCCCTGTATTTAATGCAGTGGGCAAGCCTTTATTTTCAGACTGCTTTAAAAGGATTATTTGATCTGAAAACTTCTCCAATGCCCTAAGAGTATTATCTGTTGAGCAATCGTCAATCACAATGATCTCATACTCCTTTTGGTCCATCGATTGGCTTAATATTGAACGCAAACAACGACCAATAAAGCGCTCTTGGTCAAAAACGGGAATAATGACACTAATTTGAATGTTATTTTGAACAGGCATCTTGTATGCTTTTGTATATATAATTTAAGTTTTCTGAGTTTAACAAAACTGAGATTGGTAAAGAAACTGCCCTAGATATGATTTCTTTGGAGGGTTCAAGTGAGGTTTCGAATTCTTCCCAATTATTGTATAGCTCTTTGATATGCTTCCATGTCGCTGCAAAATGCCACGTATAAGCTTCAGGTAATATTTTTGTAGATATTCCATTTGAAAGTAAATTTTCTCTACATTTTAAAGCAGTAGCCTTATCCTTTACATAAAAAATCAAAGCATCAGAAGTATCAGTAAATGAGGCTGGTTTTTTTCTGAAAGAAATAGGTAAATCCTTTATTTTTTTAATGATTGCTTGCTTGTTATTTTGATGACTTGCAATTATTTGATCTAGCTTATCAAGTTGTGCAATACCAACAGCTCCTTGCATTTCGGTCATTCTGTAATTAAATCCACTTCTAGATCTACTATCTTCCCAACGAGGCAAAGAAGGATTATTTTCGTGACCATGATCATGATAAGCTTTAGCAGCTTCCAAAATTAATGGGTCTTTTGCAACAACCATACCTCCCTCACCAGTAGTTATTGTTTTAGCAAAGTCAAAACTAAATGTACCAAGATCTCCAATGGTCCCTAAATATTGATCACCATATGTACCTCCACATCCCCAAGCTGTATCTTCAATTACTTTAAGGTTGTGTTTTTTTGCGATTTTCATTACCGAAGACATGTCAGAAGGAATTCCTAACATATGAACTACAATAACCGCTTTAGTTTTATCCGTAATTTTAGCTTCTAAATCTTGAGGATTTATGTTAAGCGTCTCATCAATATTTGCAATTACTGGTTTTGCACCAACTTCTACAATCGATTCAACAGTTGCAACAAAAGTAAAGGCTTGTGTTATCACCTCATCACCTCTACCTACTCCGATAGCTTCTAAGGCAACTTTTAGTGCTGCTGTTCCCGAGCTTACGGCTAATGAATCAGCAATACCCAGTTTTTTAGAAAATTTTTTCTCAAAATCCCTTACTTTGTAGATGTCATTTCGCATTGCATCGAACCCATGGCGAAAGAGTATTCCGCTATTTTCAAATAAATCTTGAATTTCTTTGTATTCTTCTTTTCCTATAAGTTCAAATCCTGGCATCTAAGAAAGTATTTTATGAAAAAGCTCACTTACTTTATCAAAGGTTAATATTGTTTTAAAATCGTTACCCAAAGCGTTAGATAACGGTTTTTCGTGAACTAAAGTTGCGTCATATAGTTTCTGAAGAATTGATTCATTAAGAATTTGTTCTGTTATTTTAGGAAGAAAAATGTTATGCTTCTCAACAAAATTATTAAACTCGTTTACTTCCGTTGGATAAAACTCTTCCATCGCTAACATTACAACACAGTTAGACACACAATGATGGCTTCCAAAAACTGAAGACAACCCAGCTGAAAAAGGGTGGATTATACCAACCATGCTGTTGGCTATAGCGACTCCTCCAAAATAAGACGCTAACATGATTTTTTCTCGATTTTTATCGGACATTGGATCATTTGAATCAAAAACTTCTTTACAGATATCAAGTGCATTGTTTGAGAAAGAATCTGAAAAAACATTTTTAAGTTTTCCATTTAATGATTCAATGCAATGAATATATGTGTCCATTGCCGAATAGAAATATTGATTAAAAGGAACACTTTCTGTTAGATTAGGGTCTAAAATCAATTCATTATAAACAGAAAAGTGACTGTTCATTCCCATTTTGATGTTTTTCCTTTTATTAGAAAGCACACATGTTCGAGAAGATTCAGCCCCAGTTCCAGAAAGAGTAGGGATGCCAATTTTATAAACCCCTGGTTTTTTAACCAAATCCCAACCCTGATAATCTTCAGCTTTCCCAGTATTTGTTAGCATGTTGGAAACGGCTTTTCCAACATCAAGGGTTGCGCCACCTCCAATTGAAACGATTAATTTAATCTCTATATTTTTATCAAAAATAGATTGAGTAAAGAAATCAATGAGTTCAACTGTTGGCTCGTTTTCCGTATTATTAAAAAGCACATTTATATAAGAACTAAAGTCAAATGGTAAAAGATTTATTTTGTCTTCAAAATACGAATCGATAAAGAAAACTGTAGACGCTGCTGTTGCCCCAATTTCTTTTATTTTGGGAGCGAGTGATGAAAACGCTCCTCGATGAAAATAAATTTGATTTATATTTTTTATTGATGTCATTGCTTTTCTAATTTCCTATACCTTCAACTATATTAGTTAAATGATTGTTTTTTTTTATGATATTTCTTCCGTCATAAATTTTTGAAGGGCGCATCATACCGGATATAATTAAATCCCAAGGATAACTAATAAACTCATCCCATTCTGTAAGGATTGCTATTGCATAACTTTCTTGAGTTGCCTCCATATGATCTTTATGAACTATGCATCGCTTTAATTTATTCTGAATTTCTGTTATCGAATTATTTTTGCTTTCCCCAAGAAGAGTAATATCTTGGTGGATCTTTGCTTCATTTACCATCGGATCATAGATATGTAACTCTGCTCCCTCTTCTAAAAGTTGGTTGGCTACATAAATTGCTGCAGACTCTCTGGTATCATTTGTGTCTTTCTTAAAGGCCCATCCCAAAAGGGTTATCTTTTTTTGATTTACAGTACCATTAAGGCCTTGAATAATTTTTTTTGCAAAACGATTTTTTTGATAATCATTAATTTTGACTACCTGAAACCAATAATCTGAGACCTCTTCCAATCCATAATACTTACAAAGATATACTAAGTTCAGAATGTCTTTTTGAAAGCAACTCCCACCAAAGCCAACTGAAGCCTTTAAGAACTTTGGTCCAATACGAGAATCCATTCCAATAGCTTTAGAAACTTCTTCTATATTGGCTCCTGTTTCTTCACATAATGCGGACAAGCTATTGATTGATGATACTCGTTGAGCTAACATTGCGTTAGAAGCAAGTTTAGATAGCTCTGAAGACCAAACATTTGTAGTGAGAATTTTTTCTTCTGGAATCCAGTTCTTGTAAATGGATACCAGGGATCGTATAGCAGCTTTGCCGCTTTTTGTATCTTCTCCGCCAACTAAGATTCGATCGGGCTTTAAAAGATCCTGTATAGCCGTCCCTTCTGCTAAAAACTCTGGGTTAGATAACACTTCAAACTCTACTTTTTTGTTTGAGCTGAGAACTTCTTTTATTTTTTCGGCTGTACGAACGGGTAAAGTCGATTTTTCGATTACAATTTTATCGGAAGTAGCAACTTCGGCAATTTGTCTTGCACATTTTTCTACAAAAGTAAGATCGGCCGCAAAGCCTTTACCTTCTCCATAGGTTTTGGTAGGGGAATTAACTGCCATAAAAATCATTTGAGATTCTTCTATGGCTTTCTCCACATCTGTGGAGAAAAATAAGTTTCTTCCGCGTGCTTCTGCAACTACTCCTTTTAGTCCCGGTTCATATATTGGTAACTGGTCTAAATCAGCATGGTTCCATGCAGCAATCCGTTGTTCGTTTATATCTACAACAGTGACTTTAATGTTAGGGCATTTAAGGGCAATAACAGCCATTGTTGGGCCGCCAACATAACCCGCTCCAATACAACAAATATTAGTGACTTTCATATAGCACAATGTTTTTTTGATTTGGATTGGGTTTAAACGCTAGAGAAAAATTTACTTTTCGCTCAATTAACCCTTCCACTTTTTCTTCTAGGGCTTCTATATATTCTGTGTTGAGTTTGTTTCCGATCAAAACAACATCTATTGTTCCAGAATCTAAGCCTTGGGCATAGTCGCCTACTAACAATATCTTTTGAACGGGGCCCATGCGCTCTAAGACGCGCTCTACGATCTCTTCAAGGCCTAGGTGCTTATACACCACCTTTTGGAGTATATCGAATAAGGGGTGCTTTATATTGGCTTTGTAGCCAACTTTATTATGGTCTTTGTATTTTTCTAAGTATCCCGCCTCTGAAAGATGAT
>Ga0257120_1000492_pt1 | contig 29069 bp, 24 predicted proteins | sample SI106_10metaG_FD_190153 | JGI IMG/M metagenome (GOLD analysis project Ga0257120, IMG submission 190153) | Marine microbial communities from Saanich Inlet, British Columbia, Canada - SI106_10 | ecosystem: Environmental > Aquatic > Marine > Inlet | place: Canada: British Columbia | collected... | reverse complement strand
AGATTAATTCTGATCAATTATCGATGAAAAGGGAGCTTCTAGCTCCCTTTTTTAGTTTATCATTGTCATTCATTATATGACTATGAGTAAATTAAAGTTGTCCATCACTGCGCTTCTATCAGTTATTTCAGGATTCGCCATCTCTCAAAGTGAACCGTCAAAGCCCTCTTACGAGAAGCAGATTTATTTAAATGATGCTGGTGATATTTTTGTTCAGAAGCAATTACCGATGTATTTGAAATTCTCAACCGAACCTAACGGATCAAATTATGATCTGAAAGGAAAGAAGCCAGAATTTTCTGAGCCAATGTACCTTGATACAGAGGGACCAAACTATATAAGAAGTAAGTGGGCGGTAGATCCAAACACTGGAAAGACAGCACAACCACAGCAAGAAGTGCTCTACGAAGTGAACGCTGATGGATTGGCTCCTGTTACAAGATTGAAATTTCAAAATGCACCTAAGTATGTATCGGGAGGCACTACTTTTTTTGGCAAGGATTTGTCATTCACATTGACACCGCGAGACGCGGTTTCGGGTGTTAAAGCCACGCAGTATGCCTTAGGAGGCGGATATTCTGATTATAGCACGAATGTAAGTGTTGGCAAAGAAGGAGCACAGACGTTATACTATTACTCTGCTGATTTTGTTGGTAATGCTGAGAATACGAAGTCGAGCGCGTTTACTGTTGATTTAACTGCTCCAAAAACAACTTATGAGGTCGTAGGAATTAATAAGGGAGGAAATATACTATCACCGACAGCTAAACTAAAGCTAGCGAGCACTGATAACCTCAGTGGTGTAAAAACTACTTATTATAGTTTTGACGGAGGATCACCTAAAGGCTACTACGGCCAAGTTCCAACAACAGGACTTAGTGATGGTGAACATGAATTCAAGTATTACGCAGTTGACAATGTAAGGAATATGGAAGGTGGAGATGGAGGTGCAAAAGCTTCCGTATTCAAGTTTTATCTAGATAAAATTCCGCCTGTTCCAACTCATGAAGTAAAAGGAGATCAACATCAGGGGAGATATTTTTATGTATCACCAAGAACCACTTTTGCACTCGCTGCCACTGATAATAAAGCAGGAGTGAAGAATATATATTATCGAATTGATGGTGGAGAAAGAGTTACTTACAATTCGGAATTCAAAATGACGAATAAGCATGGCGTTCACAATGTGAAATATGATGCAAATGACTTAGTGGAAAACTTAAGTGGGAATCATTACATTAATGTTTTTATGGACAATGAGGGACCTGAGACTGGGATCATCTATTCTAATCCACAGTTTATGGATAGAGATACTTTATTCATAACTAGTAAAAGCAACATAAGTCTCAAAACTCGTGACGATGCTTCTGGTGTAAAGTCAGTTGAGTATAGTATCGATGGTGCAGGATTTAAAGCATATGATCAATTTACACTTCCAAATGAAGGTTATCATACAATCAACTTCAGAAGTACGGATAACGTAAATAATAAAGAAACAGAAAAGGAGAGTAGTTGCTACGCAGATAACACGGCTCCTGAGATTTTCATCAAGTTCAGTATTAAGGCAATTGGATCTAAGAAGGGGTTACCTGTTTATCCAAATTATACTAGAATGTATGTTGCAGCTACTGACAAGAAAGTTGGCACGGAATCAATTCAATATGCAATGGATGGTGCCGCGCTGCAGCTTTATTCTTCTCCTCAGACGTTAGATGCATCTGAAATGAGTCGTTTCAAAAAGAATAAAAAATACTCAGTAAAAGTTGTTTCGAAAGACAAACTGGGTAACATGAGTGAAGAAACCATCGAGTTTTACGTAGGCAAGGATTCTGAGTAAAACCCAAGCAATCTTATAAGAGAAGCCGATTCATTTATGAATCGGCTTTTTTATTTCCCCAGTCTCGTCAGTCCTTCAGCTGCAGGGTCGAATTGGGGATTCATTTCTAGAGCCAATCTATAGTCCTCTTCTGCTCGTTTGAAGTCCTTAGATCGTTCGCGAGCTAGTCCTCTATTATAAACGGCTTGAAAATAATCCTGAGGGCCATTAGTAATGGCATCGGTAAAGGCTGAGGCCGCGCTATCAAACTGCCCTAGTTTTTCTAAATAGATGAAGCCCTTGTTATAATGCGCGTTAAAGTAGGCCGTATTAAGATCAATCATGTTGTTGTAAATGTTAATTGCATCGCGAGACTGATCAACTTGTTGAAGGTGCATTGCCTTGGCGTACATGGCTTCTAAGCTCGAGGGTCGAACCTTTAATGCGTTATTGTAATAATCTATGGCTACAGGCTTCAATGGAATTGAGTAGAGTAAGCCAAGTTGTAGGTAACTATCGTAGTCGTTTGCGTCTTGCTCAATAGCAGTTTGAAAGCTCGATACAGCATTCACCGTGTCACCAGAATATTTGTAATTAAATCCTTTTAGTCGATAAGCTGTTGCGCTGTGTATATCAATTTTTAAAGCTTTATTTAAATATCGAAAGGAAGACTCATACTCCTCTACAAGCATGTAAAGTTCCCCCAGTCGCAATAACACATCAATATTTAGGGGATCAACTTTATAGGCATTGAGCAGGGCGTCCTTCGATTCCCGACTCTGTTTGGTTAGAAGCTTCAGATTAGATAATAGTAGATAGTATTCAGCATTTGAGCTGTCTAGTTTTAAGGCTCTTCCAACATCACTTAGGCTCGATGTTAAATCCTTATTATCATAATGAAGAATTGCCCGTTCAAAATACAATTCAGACATTCCTGGATCTTCTTTAATCAAAGAATTAATACTGTCAAATGGATTGATAAATTGAACTACCTCGTGAGAATCTGGCTTAGAACCTTGATCACAGGAAGCCAAAAGAATCATTAGTGACAAGTAAAGAATGAAATATTTCATTTTGTAAACTTAAAATGAAAAGGCCGAACAATATGTTCAGCCTTATTTTATAATTAGAGTATGGTTGGTTATGCTTCTTATTTGCCTTTTTTCTTCTTTTCAGAAGATTCTTGGCGAAATGTTTCGAAAACCTTTGTTTCAACCTCAAAACTTAACTCAGGATTGTCTTCGAAGAGCTGTTTTACGGCATCGCGTCCTTGTCCTAATTTGGTTTCTCCATAACTGAACCATGATCCGCTTTTCTTGAGAATTCCCTGCTGTACACCTAAGTCCACAATTTCCCCCGATTTTGAAATTCCAGTTCCATACATGATATCAAATTCAGCTCTTCTAAATGGCGGAGCTACTTTGTTCTTCACCACTTTTAGTTTTACGTTATTTCCAATTACTTCATCGCCATTTTTAATTTGTGATGAGCGTCTAATGTCAATGCGGATGGATGCATAAAACTTTAATGCATTTCCCCCAGTAGTAGTTTCTGGATTACCAAACATAACTCCGATCTTTTCTCGAAGCTGATTAATGAAAATACATGTACAATGAGTTTTTGAAATGGACGCGGTCAACTTTCTCATTGCCTGAGACATCAACCTTGCCTGCAATCCCATTTTGCTGTCTCCCATTTCGCCTTCAATCTCAGCTTTAGGTGTTAGGGCTGCCACTGAATCAACTACAATTAAGTCAACAGCACCAGAACGTATTAGGTTATCGGCAATTTCAAGCGCTTGCTCACCATTGTCCGGCTGAGAGATCAATAAATTTTCTGTATCAACACCTAAGTTTTCAGCATAAAAACGATCAAAGGCATGCTCCGCATCGATGAATGCTGCAATCCCACCCTGCTTTTGAGCCTCCGCTATGGCATGAATGGCTAAGGTTGTCTTTCCCGATGATTCAGGGCCATATACTTCTATAATTCTCCCCCTTGGATATCCACCAACTCCTAATGCTAGATCAACTCCCAGAGAACCAGAGGGAATAACTTCCATCATCTCTATTGAGTTATCACCCATGCGCATTACGCTTCCCTTACCATAGGTTTTTTCAAGTCGCTCTAATGTTAGGTTTAAAGCTTTTAATTTTTCTTTTGAGATTTCTGCTGCCATAATTGTGCTGGTTAGTTTAAGCTAAGCGCTTCTAATATTTGATTTGTGTGATCTTTCGTTTTTACTTTATTTATTCTCTTTATTACAATACCTTCTTCGTTAATTACGAAACTGGTTCGATGAATACCATCATAGACTTTACCCATAAATTTCTTCTCTCCCCAAACACCAAAAGCTTGAATAAGAGATTTTTCTGTATCAGCAATTAACGGAAAAGGTAAGTCATACTTTGTGATAAATTTTTGGTGTTTCGCTGAAGTGTCAGCACTTACACCAATGATATTTATGCCTTTGCTTAATAGCTCCGAATGGTTATCCCTAAGATTACAAGCTTGAGCGGTACAGCCTGGAGTATCATCTTTTGGATAAAAGTATAACACCACCTTTTGTCCTTTAAAGTCCGCGAGTGAAATAGATTTTCCATCTTGGTCTATTCCTGAAAAATCAGGAGCCGAATTTCCTTCTTCAATCATATTCATAATGCAAATTAGCTTTGTTGTTTGAAATAAACAAAAACAAGACTGTTTGTTTTAGATTTTACAAAGAAAAGAGCAGTAGAACGTAAAGTATTTACATTCTGAAATATATTATGAAAACACAGGAAATATTTATTCATGGAAAAGTGCAAGGAGTCTGGTTTAGAAAGAACGCGAAAGGGCAAGCTCTGAAATTAGGTCTTTTTGGATGGGTGAAAAACCTGAACGATGGCACTGTTCAAATTATGGCGCAAGGTGATTTAGAGGCCCTAGATTTGTTTTTAAAGTGGTGTAATATTGGAAGCCCCAAATCAAGAGTTGACAAGTTTGATGAGCTAGTTGTAGCAAGTGAAGCTCATTTTGAAGGATTTGTAATAATTAAATGAATGAATCGAAAAGAAAAGTCTGGATTCGCAGTAAAGAAGTTGGAAGAGCTTTATCCCGAAGTACCGATTCCATTGGATCACATTGATCCTTACACTTTGACTATTGCTGTATTACTCAGTGCACAATGTACAGATGTTCGAGTCAATCAGATTACACCTTTACTTTTTGAGAGGGCGAACAACCCTTATGACATGGTGATGCTGAGCGTGGAGGAAATCAAATCAATTATTCGGCCATGTGGATTATCTCCGGCAAAATCAAAAGCTATTTGGAATTTGTCACAAATTCTGATTGACAAACACAAGGGTGAAGTCCCTGCCAATTTTATTGATCTAGAAGAATTGCCTGGAGTGGGACATAAGACGGCTTCAGTTGTGATGAGTCAGGCGTTTGGTTTCCCAGCCTTTCCGGTCGATACCCACATTCATCGATTGATGTATCGTTGGGGACTCACAAACGGAAAAAACGTAAAACAAACTGAAATTGACGCTAAAAAACTCTTTCCAATTGACAAATGGAATAAGCTCCATTTGCAAATCATTTTTTATGGTCGAGAGTTCAGTCCGGCTCGCGGATTCAAACTAGAAGCAAGTCCAATAGATCAGGCAATCGGAGTAAAATCCCGATTGCCCTCATAAATCAGAAAGTATTGAGATCTAATTATCGATGCTTTCGAAGGCACCCAGCATAGATGATTCATTAACTGTTAGAGCTTTAGAATAGCCCAGTATTTTTTGAATAGTCCATTCGGATGGACCGACTTTGTCATGAGTCATTTCAATCTCCTCTTGGAGCTTATTTTCCTCTGAAATTAAAAAGTCGGCAAGTAAATCTTGAGAGTAAGCGTTCTTCATATAAATATGGCATAAATTGGTTAATCATGCAGCAGGAACGCGTTACCTCAAAACTTATTGTAAAGGCCAAATAATATTACTGAGTGAGTAGTATGTTGTGATCTTCTATGAGCTTTCTGAGATTGATTAGAGCATACCTCATTCTTCCCAAGGCAGTGTTAATGCTGACACCAGTGTCCTCAGATATTTCTTTGAAACTAAGTCCGCTAAAATGTCTCAGCTTAAGAACTTCCTTTTGCTCTTCGGGTAAAAACTCTATTACCTTTAATAGGTCGGCATTGATTTGATCTTCTATGATCACTTCATCAATATTTTTATCCTCATCCTTAATGATATTAAAGATGTCAAATTCAGGACCACCATCAACTGTTGGAAATCGTTTATTCTTTCTGAAAGTATCAATTACCAAATTGTGAGAGATTCTCAATATCCAAGGTAGAAACTTACCTTCTTCATTGTAGTTACCTCTTTTCATTGTCAAGACTGCCTTGACAAAGACATCTTGAAAGATGTCTTCTGCAAGTTGGTGATCTTTCACCATCATTTTAATGTAGCCGTAGACTCGATCTCTGTGTCTTCTGAGTAGAGTTTCAAAAGCACTTTCTTCACCAGATAAGTATCTGCTCACCAATTGGCGATCATCTTCCATTTCATTCATCATAATATCCACCTTTAAAAAATTACAGGTACAAGTGTTTCAGGTAGAGATTGTGACTTATAGGCAGAAATTGGATTTAATTATTTATAAAAAGAAGAGAACTGATACAAGGACGTTAATGATAAACGAAAGGTTTGAGTAGATGTTGTATCAGATGCTAAATAAATATTATAGAAACGAATGTAACCACACAAAATTACATTTGCCAACCCAATCTGATATTTTAACAAATAGCGCACATGAGCAGTATTGACAGTCTAGATCCAAAGAAGCATATTATCATAAAGGGTGCGAGAATGCACAACTTGAAAAATGTTGATGTTGCTATCAAGCGGAATAGCTTTACTGTAGTCTCTGGACTTTCTGGATCGGGAAAGTCTTCTTTGGCATTTGATACATTATATGCAGAGGGGCAGCGAAGATATATTGAGAGCTTGTCGGCATACGCAAGGCAGTTTTTAGGCAAGATTGAAAAACCCAAAGTCGATTTCATCAAAGGTATTTCACCAGCAATTGCAATCGAACAGAAGGTAAATACTCGAAACCCAAGATCCACAGTTGGCACAACTACGGAGATTTATGATTACATCAAATTATTATTTGCTCGAGCTGGCAAAACATATTCACCTGTGTCTGGCGATTTGGTGAAAAAGCATACAGTAACGGATGTTGTAAATTGGATTTTAACACAGGAAAAGGGTAGCAGACATATAATTACTGTCAGAGTTGGTTTTGATGGAACTAAAGACTTGCAGAAAAGGCTAGAACTATTCGAACAAAGCGGTTTTGTAAGAGTGTTGGTGAACGACAAAATTGAGCGAATAGAGTCAGTTGATTGCGAAAAAGCGAATGAAGTACACCTTGTAATCGATAGAATAGTTGTAGATAATGAAGATGATAGTCTGGTTAATAGGCTATCCGATTCTGCTGAATTAGCATTTTTTGAAGGGCACGGAGTGCTTGCGGTTAAGAGCTTTGATTCGCCAAAAGATGAAGTGAGCTTTTCGAACTTGTTTGAATTGGATGGAATGCAATTTGAAGAACCAGATGTTCATTTTTTAAGTTTTAATAATCCACGTGGAGCGTGTAAAAAATGTGAGGGATTTGGAAGTGTAATTGGAATTGATCCTGATTTGGTTATTCCAGATCAATCATTGAGCATTTTTCAAGATGCAGTGGTGTGTTGGAAAGGGGAGAAAATGAGTGAATGGAAGGATGCTTTCATCAAGGAGACATCGCAACTTAATTTTCCGATACATCGATCTTATTTTGAATTGAGTAAAAAGGAAAAGAATCTACTTTGGAAAGGCTCTGAATCGATTAAAGGATTAGATCAATTCTTTGAATTTCTAGAAGAACAAGCATACAAGATTCAGTATAGAGTAATGTTAAGTCGCTATCGTGGTAAAACGCTATGCACTGATTGCAATGGAACTCGATTGAGAAAAGACGCTAATTATGTGAAAATTGACGGTAGTTCAATTTCGGAGTTGATGCTGATGCCAATCGATAAGCTGAGAGGCCGCTTTGCGGATTTGAAGTTGAATAAACATGATCAGCAAGTAGCGAAAAGGCTTTTAATTGAAATCAATAATAGGTTGGGTTTTTTATGTGATGTAGGCTTGGGATACTTGACACTAAATCGACTCTCAAATACTTTGAGCGGAGGAGAATCACAACGGATTCAATTAGCAACATCTCTCGGAAGTGCTCTAGTGGGTTCAATGTACATATTGGATGAGCCTAGTATCGGATTACACTCGCGTGATACGGAAAGACTTGTTAAGGTACTTAAATCTCTTCAAGCGACAGGCAATACACTCATTTTAGTTGAACATGATGAAGAAATCATGCGTGCTGCAGATGAGTTGATTGATCTTGGGCCAGATGCTGGAGTGAACGGGGGTAAGCTCGTATTTCAAGGGGATCAGGAAGCAATCAAAAAAAACACAGAAAGTATCACTGCTAGGTATTTAAACAAGCTTGAAAAGATTTCTGCTCCAGAAAAGCGAAGACCATGGAAGTATTTTATTGAAATTAACGGTGCCAGAGAGAATAACCTGAAAAATGTAGATGTCAAAATTCCACTTGGGGTTTTAACTGTTGTTACTGGTGTAAGCGGTTCAGGTAAGTCCTCACTTATTAAGAAAGTGCTATATCCAGCATTAACGAAGCGAATTGGAGGTCATAGTTCAATACAAAGCGGCCAATTTCAGTCTTTAGATGGACACTTGAATCGAGTAGATTCGGTCGAATTCATTGATCAAAATCCAATTGGTCGATCTTCAAGAAGTAACCCAGTCACATTTACTAAAGCATTCGATGATATCAGAGCCTTATTTGCCACGAGACCGCTGGCGCGACAAAGAGGTATGAAACCAGCTCACTTTTCATTCAATGTAGATGGTGGTCGATGTGAAATGTGTCAGGGAGAGGGAGAGACAACAGTTGAAATGCAATTCATGCCTGATATACATTTAACCTGCGAGTCGTGCCTTGGAAAGCGATTTAAAGATGAGGTTTTGGAAGTTCGCTACTTTGAAAAAAGTATAACCGACATATTGGACATGTCTGTCGATCAGGCTGTTGCTTTTTTTGAATTGCATGCAAGAACGGCAGCCGAAAAGAAAATCATAGCTAAACTGACCCCTCTGCAAGAGGTTGGACTTGGATACGTTGCGTTGGGGCAAAGTTCAAACACATTGAGTGGGGGAGAAGCGCAAAGAATAAAGTTGGCTTCATTTATCGGGAAAGGACAAACAGGTAAAGATGGTGGCATCTTCTTTTTGTTTGATGAGCCTACCACAGGCTTGCACACGCATGATATTCGTAAACTAGTTAAGAGTTTTAACAAACTGATTGAGCTAGGACACACGATTCTGGTTATTGAGCACAACCTAGAGGTTGTAGCCCAGGCAGATTGGATTATTGATATAGGACCTGAAGGTGGAGATGCCGGAGGGAATATAGTGTTTGAGGGCACGCCTGAAGAAATTGTGAAGTCTAAGGATAGCTATACTGGGAAGTATTTAGGCCGAAATTCCTAGGCAAACTGAAGCTCATAAAGCTTTCGGTAAGCGCCATCTTTCTTTAATAATTCTTGATGGCTGCCTGCTTCTACAATTTGACCCTTATCCATCACTATTATTACGTCTGCATGCTGAACGGTGGCCAAACGATGGGCGATTATGATGGATGTTCTTCCCTCTGTAATTTGGTCGATAGCGCTTTGAATCAGTAACTCTGTTTCGGTATCTACGGAAGACGTGGCTTCGTCTAGCACCAAGATTGAAGGGTTGTAAATGTATGCTCGTATAAAGCTTAAAAGTTGACGCTGACCAACACTGAGCATGCCACCACGTTCCTTCACATCAAAGTCATAACCACCTGGCAAGCGTTCAATGAATTTATGTGCACCCACTTTTTTTGATGCCTCAATGACCGTTTCACGATCAATTTCAGGATTGTTCAGAGTGATGTTATTATGAATACTATCTGAAAACAAAAAGACATCTTGAAGCACTATTCCAACTTGGCGACTCAAATAAGCTGCATCAAAGTCTCGTATATCTGTTCCGTCAATTTCGATTTGCCCCTTATTATATTCGTAGAATCGGCTTAATATATTGATAATACTGGTTTTTCCGGCTCCAGTGGCCCCTACAATAGCGATTCTCTGCCCTTGATTCACATTGAAAGAAACATCTTTTAGAACCCAGTCTTCACCGTTATAAGCGAACCAGACATTTTTAAACGAAATGTTTCCCGCTATACCCGGTTTTAGGTTTTTTCCGGATCCGATAATTTGAGCTTCCGTGTCCATAACCTTAAACACACGCTCGCTAGCAACCATTCCCATTTGAAGTGTGTTAAAGCGATCCGCTAGCTGACGTATAGGTCTGAAAATCATGTAGATATAAAGTATGAAAGCTACCAAGTCTCCATATTCAACAACACCATCTAATACCTCACGGCTTCCCCACCAAATCAATAACGCAATAGAAGCTGCGCTTAATATTTCGACAACTGGGAAAAAAATAGAGTTGGCTAGGACCGTGCGTAAATGGGCATCACGATGTCGAGCATTAATCGCCCTGAATTTGTCCATTTCCTGCTTTTCACGGTTGAAGATTTGTACAATGAACATTCCTGTTATATGCTCTTGCACAAATGCATTCAGACGCGACACTTCAGTTCTAACATCCTGAAAAGCTTTCTTAATGTAGTTCTTAAAAATATTAGTACCCCAAAGCAGAATAGGGATAGGGATAATGCAAATTAGGGTTAACCTCCAATCAAGGATGAACATGACTATCAATACCACTGATAGCTTTAGGATTTCACCCATAATTATCAGTACGCCATCGGAAAAAATGTCGGCTATTGTTTCAATGTCAGAAACGGCTCTTGTTACAAGCGTTCCGATTGGAGTTCGATCAAAATACTTCAATCTGAAGTTGGTTGTTTTTCGATATACATCTACTCTCAAATCCCGTATAACAGATTGACCAAGCCAATTAGCCAAATAGGTTTGTAGAAATTGAATAATTCCCTCCAGAATTAATATTGCCACGATGACTAGGATCATAGTTTTTAGCAGACTTGGCTTAGGAATAACTATGGTTTCGTCTAGTGTGAATTGAATTAGAAAAGGCCTAAGTGGCGCTAAAAGAGCTGCAAATACGACTGTAAACGAAGTAAACACAAACATGGACCTGTAAGGCTTGACATATCCCAATACACGGAGCAATAGCCCCATATCAAAAGCGTTTCCGCTTACGGATTTTGTTTTTTTGTCACTCATATTACTCCTGAGCCTTCCGGATATGTAATTTCAACGAGGTATAGTCCTTGAGCCGGTACACTAAATCCAGCTTTTCCCCTGTCTTTTGCTTCAATTATTTCATTGAAGTCAGAAATAGAAATCCTTCCTCTGCCAAGTTCAATCATTGTTCCTACAATGGCACGAACCATATTTCTGAGAAATCTATTTGCTTTTATTTCAAATCGCAATCCGTCTGGTAATATTTCCCAATGAGCATGGTGTATGTCGCAGAGATTGGTTTCGGCATCTGAATGTAGTTTTGAGAAACTAGTGAAGTCTTTATGTTCCAACATCAATTTTGCAGCTCTGTTCATTTTATCGAGATCGAGGGGCTCTCGGTATTCGTAGACTCGATTAACGGTAAATGGATCCTTCGTCTGCGAAATGAGGTATTCATATCTGCGCGAAGTGGCAGTGAATCGGGAATGTACATCATTGGCAACTTTGTAAATTTTAGATAGTGCAATTTCTTTAGGCAGAATGCAATTGACTCTAAACAGGATGTCATTTATTGAAGCAAGCTCTGATTCTATATCGAAATGAGCATAAAAATTCCGAGCATGTACACCTTTGTCGGTGCGTCCGCAACCAATAGTATGAATATATGTTCTTAAAACGGTGGAAAGTGACTCATTCAGGCATTGCTGAATAGATTTGGCGTTCTTTTGAATTTGCCATCCATGAAAGCGTGTACCATCGTAAGAAAGTTTGACAAAATATCGATGTGCCATGAGTCGGCAAATGTAGTTTAGAGAATGAATGTTGAAACACATAAATTGAATCAAAGCAAGACCTCTGCTTGGCTTAAGGCAATGAGGCTCCGAACGCTGCCATTGGCGCTGGCATCTACTATTACTGGGGTAAGTTTAGCTGCTTACTTTGGTGCAGAGAATTGGTTGGTCGCAATGTTGACTGGATTAACGACTGTTTTGTTGCAAGTAAACAGCAATTTGGCTAATGATTATGGTGACTTTCTGAGGGGAACAGATTCCGATGATAGACTAGGACCAGTAAGAGCACTTCAGTCAGGAGTGCTGAATTCTGCAGAAATGAAAAGAGCGATCGTGCTATTCAGCATTCTTTCTTTTTTGAGTGGTTGTTTTCTGCTTTACTTGGCTCCTGTAGGTATTATGGCAAAAGGTGTTTTGTTGTTTGCAGGAGTAATGGCCATTTACGCTTCCATTAAATACACGGCAGGCTCAAATCCATATGGTTACCGAGGGCTTGGTGATGTTTCAGTTATGGTCTTTTTTGGAATACTCGGGGTTTTGGGAGCCTTTTATATACAGACTAACACAATGCCTTGGTCAATGATTTTACCTGCAATTGGTCTAGGTGCTTTTAGTGCGGGGGTTTTGAACATCAACAATACAAGAGACAGGGTGTCAGATATTAAAGCGGGTAAAATTACTTTGGCCGTTAAGTTAGGTGCAGAAAATGCTAGGAGATATCAAGTCCTCTTAATGGCAGTTGGCATTTTATGTTTTGTTGGATATGCGATATTGAATTTTAAAGAATGGAATGATTGGATTTTCTCAATCAGTCTTCCACTATTTTCACTCATTGGGTATAAAGTGTATTCCATTCAAGAAGATGCTAAGCTTGATCCCTTTTTGAAGTTATTGGCCTTATCTACATTCCTATTATCAGCTTTGGTAGCAATTGGAGTGTGGCTCTAAGACTTTTGATCGAGAAATATCTCAAGAAGGTCAACATTTATTACATCGATGTCAGCGTGTGGATTTGACGATACTAAAAAGCACGTATAGCCATAGTAATCGAGTTCGGCTGGGTTTATGTACCAGTTTTTCGCGTTATAAAATGCAATATCTGGTTGGATGTAAATTTCTTTGATGTCAACATTTTCTTGTTCCCCATCCGCTTTCAAAACGCTTTCCTTGATCGTCCAGAACTCATAGAACCTTCTCAATGGAATAATACGTGAATATATTTCTCGCCATTCGAGATACGTCATTTCATTTCTGTAATCACTAAGATTCAAAGGTTTCAGGCGTTCTACATCTATCCCTAGGACACTCGTTTCGCTTATAGCGCAAACTGCTACGGCTCCGTCATTTGCCAAGCTAAAATGCGGTGCATCTATAATGTATGGTTTTCCTGATTTGGTAAACTCAAGGCATTCGAATAGGTCATTCATGTTCGCGCCCATTTCGTTCATACCATACCATAGCATCAATTTCCTAGCTAGGCTACCATGTTGATTTTCCCAACCCTTTTCTGCATTTACCCGCTGTTGTAAATCCAGAGGTATAATATCCATAAGGGCACTAAAACCCTCATCGCTCCAGCGCTCAGTCACCTGTGTGGAATATACTTTAATGGAATTAGTCATAGGTTTAATCCTGCGTGCAAATCTATTATTATACGCAACGCACTCAGGGTATTTGTTGTATGGCTTACACCATATTCTCATTGCAGGCTTCCAGTTACGAATTAGCTCAGATTGAACTATTAAATTTGTGTTATATGAAAGTCTCAAAGCATCTATTATTACTTTTTCTCATCGTTTCAATCTCTTCTTGTAAAGATGAAGAACCTTTCGAATATCCAGAAGATCCAGTTGAAATTGATCCAACTTGGATAACTGAATTGGAGCGGGAAGTAAAGTCTGACGAAGGTTGGATACCAATGCAAAGTGCTGAGAATTGTAATCCTAACCTGAACATCAATAATCTTGCATCTTACGAACTAAACTATGATAGAGGTTTTGCTATTATGCAGTTATTGCCAAGTGATTCTACTTGCGCTGTTAGCGTGACCTTGGAAACTAGCTTTAAGGAAAACGAAATTTCAAATTTCGATTGGGATGAGTTGAATTTTGAATATACCTATTCGGAGTATAATGGGGATTCAAATAGCGTCTATTTGATTTCTCTTAATTATAAAAACTTGGAGCTTGATATTGACCTTGCTCCAATTATTGCCGAGATGATACCAGAAGACACTACCGATGGTCTCTTCAAATTAAGTTTTGAATCAGACGAGCCTGTTTTCGAGTTAAATGGAAAGCGCTTTAACCCGGATTTTAGCAATGATTCGGATAATTTCATCAGCCTAGATGGCTCAGGGACTGAGAATTATTTCCGTGCCATGTTAGGGTCTGTAAATTCGGAAGGATCTACATATACCGCTTTTCAATTTCTTAGAATTAGTCGATTTGGAATAGAGGAGTCCTAGCTATGTTTGTCCAACATGACAGACTTCGATAATCAAATCCCTCTTGCTGAGCGATTGCGTCCGAAAACTTTAGATGAGTATGTTGGACAAGATCAAATTGTTGGGCCAGATGGTCCACTTAGGTTAGCTATTCGAGCGGGTTCTCTCCCTTCAATTATTTTCTGGGGCCCTCCAGGTGTAGGTAAAACTACCCTCGCACAGATTTTGGCTGACGAGTTGAAAAAACCAATGTTTTCTTTGAGCGCTGTTAATAGCGGTGTTAAAGATGTTCGTGAAGTCATAGAAAGGGCCTCAAGAAAGGACTTACTGAGCCAGTCAAAGCCCATTTTATTTATAGATGAAATACATCGTTTTAGCAAAAGCCAGCAGGATAGTTTGCTCGGTGCGGTTGAAAAGGGTACGGTAACTTTGATCGGAGCGACTACAGAGAATCCATCTTTCGAGGTAATTCCAGCGTTACTCTCTAGATCCCAAGTATACGTACTAGAAGGTTTTGGTGTCAAAGAATTGGATTTGTTGCTGAATCGTGCATTGCAGCAAGACGCTTGGCTCAAGGATCAGAAAGTTAAAGTTAAGGAGACAAAGTCTTTATTTCAACTAAGCGGTGGCGATGGACGTAAATTGCTGAATACTTTGGAGCTCATTGTTCAGTCGGCAGGTGCAAAGGCAATTATTACTGATGAATTAGTTATAAAGGTGGTTCGAACCAAAATGGCTCGATATGATAAAACTGGAGAACTACATTACGATATAATTTCCGCTTTCATAAAGAGCATCCGAGGGAGCGACCCAAATGCTGCGGTTTATTGGCTGGCCAGAATGATTGAAGGCGGTGAAGACCCCCTCTTCATTGCCCGAAGACTATTAATTCTAGCCAGTGAAGACGTTGGTAATGCTAATCCTCAAGCCATTGTTATTGCAAATAATTGCTATCAGGCAGTGCACTCTATAGGTTTTCCTGAATGCCGAATCACTCTATCTCAATGCGCAATTTATTTGGCAACTTCTGCAAAGAGCAACGCCAGCTATGCAGCTATTGGAGAGGCCCAAGTAAAAGTTAGGGAAACGGGCGACCTAAGCGTGCCTTTACATATAAGAAACGCACCAACTAAGCTTATGAAGGAGCTTGGCTATGGAAAGGAGTACAAATATGCTCACAGCTACGATGGTGGATTTGTAGATCAGGAGTTTTTGCCAAATGAAATTTCTGGAGAAACGTTTTATAAACCGGGTTCAAATAAAAGAGAAAGCGCAATTAAGGATTGGTTAAAATCACTTTGGAAAGGTCGATATGACTATTGATTGAAATATCTCTTTAAGATTTGCGTTGATGACTTCATGTTAGATAAAGACACGTTGAGCCTTTTCGCATTCATCTCGCTATTAATATCTATAGTAGCAGTATATCTCGATTCAGACATAAACTCTCTTAGTATTGGAATGATTGCCCTTGAATTTATTGCCATGACGGTTATCCACTTTGTTGTCGTTATTGCCATTTACTATTCATTAAAGACCCTTTACTATATCTCAAGAAGGCTTTTTTAAAGTCTTCTTATTGTTTCCGAACAAACATTCCGTTTATAATTTCCGATCAGCCATTTATACTGGATCTATTCCATTTGGTTAAAATATTGAGATTTACTGATATTAAAATGATATCATTGTGATGTAATCATTTAAATTAAACTCAATCAATCAAGAAAAAACCATCAAACCCTCAAGTGGATACCTTATGCTTTTTGTAGATGCTGCGCTGCTCTTGGGGGCAATCGCATTATTTATATTTAAATTATTTCCACTTGTATTTCCAATCGCAGTAATTGGATTAGCAATTTCACCAGGGTTCTTTTTTATCAATCCAAATGGATCAATTGTATTGACGTTGTTTGGTGAATACAAAGGCACAGTTAAGTCAAATGGCTTTTTTTGGGCAAATCCTTTTTACACAAAAAAGCGCGTTTCACTTAGGGCTAGAAACTTCGATTCGGACAGAGTCAAAGTCAACGACGAATTAGGAAACCCAATCATGATTAGCGTAATACTTGTTTGGATGGTGTCAGACACATTTAAGGCTGCATTTGGAGTAGATGATTATCAGCACTTTGTTCGCGTTCAAACAGATGCAGCTGTGCGGAAAATGGCTGGTTCTTATCCTTACGATGATTGGGAGGAAAATGATGATTATAAGATCACCCTCCGTTCTGGAATGTCTGAGGTGAATGAGGCGCTTGAGCATGAGTTAAGCGAGCGGCTTGAAATTGCTGGTATTGAAGTCACTGAAGCTAGGATTGGATATTTAGCTTATGCAGAGGAAATAGCAAGTGCCATGCTGAAACGACAACAAGCCACTGCGATCATTGCTGCAAGAGAAAAGATTGTGGAGGGTGCTGTTGGAATGGTTGAAAATGCATTGGAAAAGATCAAGGAAAAAGACTTGGTTGAGTTTGATAATGACAAAAAGGCAACGATGGTCAGCAGCTTAATGGTGGTCCTATGTTCAGACAAAGAGGTTACACCAGTGGTGAATACTGGTACTCTTCATCAATAAGAAGAACTGCTATGGATAGACATAAAATAATAAGAAAAGGTGTGTTTCAAAGCGCGAATTCGTTTGAAGAAAAGGTCAATGCCATGGCTGCAGATGGTTGGAAGGCGGTGAATTTGTCTTCGAACAATAGCTGCATGTATGTTCTAATGAAAAGAGATCGATAACTATGGCCAAGAAACCATTTGCACTGCGAGTAGATGAGGAAATGATGAAGGCCGTTGAGAAATGCGCCGCAGACGAATTTCGATCTGTCAATGGACAGATTGAGTGGATGCTAAGTCAAAAACTAAAGGAGGCGAGAAGGCTGCCGAAGTCAAAATCTGAATAAAAAAAAGTCCCGAAGAAATTCGGGACTTTCATTTTGTAAGCTGCGCTTACTTATTTCTTAAACGGCATTTCGTCAGAGACCGTCAGTCTTTTGCGACCATGTGCTCTGCGTCTTGCTAGTACTTTGCGGCCGTCTTTTGAGGCCATTCTTTCGCGGAATCCGTGCTTGTTGATTCGCTTTTTTCTTGAAGGTTGAAATGTCCGTTTCATAGTATCTGTCTTCTAAAAGGGCTGCAAATGTAATTTCTCTTTGTTAAGTGTCAAACTTTTATGGTCTTTCTTTTACAATCGGTACGGCATAATTTTTTGAATCAACATTCAATATGATTGTATATACACCAGAGGCAAAGTTATTGAGCGGTATTTCTGTTCGATTATTCGATACAATTGGCATCAAATCGCTTTCGAAAACAAGTTTGCCACTCATGTCTATGAGTTTCATGCTCGCATTTTGCGCATTCAATCCATTTACAAATTCGACATAGACATGATCAGTCGCTGGTGATGGATAAACCTTCACACTCAAATCATCAATTCCAGCAAATCCGGTAATGATGAATGGAGAAGACCAGAGACTCCAGCATCCATCCTCAAAAATTCGAACTCGATAATTTCCATCACCATATTTAGGAACGGTTTGGTTATTATTTGTTGAAACGCTATCATCAAACTGCCAACGATACATTTCTCCGGGTATGGAGCACATCAAACTATCTAAAATAGCAGAAATGCCTGGTGTGGCTGGCAATGGAAGTACGGACGTGGTAATGGTGTCTGTCGAATTAGTACAACCATTAGTATCAGTAATTGTAACCCAAACTTCATCGTTTGATATTAGATTAGAGCTTATCCAATTATTTGCTCCACTAGATTGCTCTGAGCTACCATTTAGTTGGAAGTTATAGTTGGACAAATTAGTGTTCAACGCAGTGAAGGTAACTGTATCTCCTTCGCATATTTCATCGTCATCATCAGATGAGACAAGGGCGCTGCTTGGAATGCCAAAAACAGAAATCGTAATGATATTACTTGTTGCGAAACAACCATTGCTGTCAGTTACTATACAATAGTATTGATCGCCATCTATAAAGCTACTTTCGTTAAACGTATAATTCGAGCCAGATTGATTGCTTAGGCCATTTTCAAAGAAGTCGTAATTAACGTAACCAGTTTCGTTTAGTTGAAACTCGATAATATCTTCTTCACAAAAAGTATTGGCAGCAATTCCACTTACAAGTGTTGCTTCAGGTATGTTAATTTCAATTATGCTTGCTTTTGACTCAAAGTCATTTCCGTATTGATTTGTAGCAAATAATACAATGCTATATGAGCCTCCATTTGTGAACTCAATTTGAGGATTTTGACTATTGCTATTTGTTCCATTCACATAGTTGAAAGTATTTGGAGTAATGGTCCATGACCAGCTTGTTGGGCTCTGGCTCGATTCATCAATAATACTAACCGTTTCATTGAGGCATGGAAAAGTGTCACTGACACTAAAATCTGCGTACGGAGCTGCAGTTAATTCAATTCCATCTATAGCCAAATCGCAACGCCAGTTGGATCCACTTGTGCCAGCAAATCTTAGTTTAATACTTTCCCCTACAAAGGAGGATAATCCAATAGAATCTACATTCCACTGATCGCCCAGATTTGTTCCTGTTTGAGACCAAAGGTTTGTCCAAGAGCCACTCGAGTAAACATCTACTTCTATATCGTTCATCCCGGGCCCATAGCCGAACATGTGATACGCAAATTTAATTTCAGGTGCTGTAACATTATCTAAGTTCAGGCAAGGACTTTCAAGAAGTGCTAGGTAATTGTAACAAGTGGTATTCGGAGGATAAGAAGACACGTATAGATAGTGACCTTCGTATGTGCCTGGATCGTAGTCTGCGCTGGGTCCAGTATTGCCGCCATTATAATTAACGTCACTCCATGGAGTTCCCTCATTATCTGGTCTCCAGTCAATATCATCTCCATTTCCATTCGGTACGTTCGACCAATGTACGACCTCACAGTTGGTGGCACATCCACCTGAAGCGCAGGGAATTTCATCTTCAAAATCATCAAACCAAGGAAAGGACAAACCTGTGGATAAAACGATGGCACTATCAGCGATAATTGAGTCGCTTCCATTTCCATTTGTGACCGTTAGTTTAACAGAGTAATATCCAGTATCACTCAACACTATCATTGGGTTCATGCTAGTATCGCTTGTACCATTCACGAACGAGACATTATTAGATGGCTCTATTTCCCATAGTGTGCTATCCACGCCATATGCTGAATTATTGTAAAGTTGAATTGTATCTGAGGAGCATATATCAGTGCTGTCCAATGAAAGGTCCATAAATGCCATTGGGGCCAATGTTCCGGGGTCGTATAAATCACTTTCCCATAATCCGCGACCGTAGGTGGCCGCTCTGATTCTGCTGCCTTGCCAATTACCTTGTGGACGATAAATCTCTAACTCGCGTACTTGAACATTATCAGGAAAATCGTCATAAAATGAAACCCAATTACTTAAGTTGTCATCGACATAATAAATGCCTGTGTATCCACCAACATACAAACCACCATCGCTTAGAGGGTCAGCGATTACTGTGTTGTAGCTTAAGTTTGGAAGATTTCCGGTAATATTGGACCAGCTTGTACCACCATTAAAGGACTTCCAAATTTGATTGTTTATGGAGACCCATACAATGTCATTATTCAAAGGGTCTGTTTCTATGTCTCTAACTGTTCCTGAAAAAGGAAGATACGAGGTCAAATCTGTCCAAGTTGGGGCGGATGCCAAAGCATTATCTGACCTGAATAATTTATTATCACTCCTAATAGCATACAGGCGATTACCATCAACCTTACTTTGTCTTAATTGTCGCATGTTGGAGGAGTTGGAACCAGCCAGACTATTCGATATGGCTGAGAAACTGACGCTACCAGATTTAGCTGTTGTTGTTCTCCAAACATTCTTATAGCCTATAAACATGACATTCGGATTATCCTTATCCAGAATGTAGGGCGTTACCCAAGCACCACTTTCAGTAATGCCATTTGTATTATTTGCGGCAAAACCTCCAAAGCTGTAACCATTGTTAGTAGATCTAGCTATGTTTCCATAATATACGGATGCATACATGTAATCATCATCAGAATAGTCGATAATACATTCCATACCATCGCCACCTCTCTCGGTTCTAAAGATGGTGTCATCCCAGATGGCGGTACCATTGTCTTGATAACCATTAATGACCAATTCATGTGTTTGTTGGCTTACCCCTAATTTGTACAACTGAGCAATTCCAAGACCTGCGCTTAATTCTGGCCAGGTATTACCATTATCAGCGCTGTAGTGAAGTCCTCCATCGTTGCAGGAATATAGATAACCATTCACAGGAGAGAACGCAAACCAATGGTGGTCTGCATGAATAGCGGCAGCAGTTGAACTGCCTACCCAATGACCGACACAATCCCAGTTTACTCCAGAGTTAGTCGATTTCCACACATTAACTCCGCCAATATAAACTACGTCTGCATCGTCAGGATCAACCTCAATGGCTAAGTCATACCAACCTTGACCACTAGAACCAGATCCGTTTTCTGCCCAGCCTAAGAGATTCGGGGTTGTAGATTGGGTTGTAAAACTTAATCCTGAAGTAGTTGATTTGTACAAACCGCCATAAGCCGAACCAATAGATCGTATTAGGTACACAACATTAGGGTCGTCTGCCGAAACTCCGATTGAATAGCGTTGCGATGTGGATGGTAATCCACTAGTAATTTGTGTCCAAGTATCGCCACCATTTGTGCTTCGATAAAACCCTGCTTGACCAGAGGTTTCTGTTGTATACAAAACTGTAGAGCTTCCTGGCCTAAATTTTAGGTCCTTATAAGAGGATGTGTTTGATGATTCCAGGTTCCATGTTGAACCAGCATTTTGACTTCGGTATATACCGCCACTAGTGGCTGCAACGATGTATGAAGGGTTGGATGGATGCATTACCATAACATTAACTTCGAGGTTGCCCATTCCAGAATTGGATTGCGTCCAATTTGCCCCACCGTCTACTGATTTATAAACGCCTCTGCCAGGCGCATCGCCCGCATCACGATCTCCCGTGCCGATATACATAATGTTCGTATTTGATGGATTTACCACTATACTTGAAACGCCTAATGTTGCGAGGTCATCCGTATTTGACGACCATGTATCACCACCGTCCGTTGTTTTCCATAATCCACCGGCTGGAGCACCGACCCAAAAAACATCTTCATCCGTTGGGTGAAATCCAATTGCATTTAATCTACCGTTTCCGTTTGGCTGTCCAGTCCCATTGTATGGTTTGTCTATTGGACCTACCTCTTCCCATGCCCCATTAGTGCTTTCTGCGCCTTGGGTGTTTATTTGGTTATCTAAAATTTCCCATTGCTCGAAGGCTTCCCCAAATTTGGTGACATCCATTCTCGTCCCGTCTGGATTAAGGTAGTCTTGCCAATGGTTTTCCCAACGCTTGAATACTTTCCAACCATCACCTGGCTGTCGCTCTCTTCCTTCAAAATATAGCTCGAAGGCTTTCTGGGTTTCATAAAAATCCGCATTTGGATCATCCATCATTTGGGCCCATACGGGCACTGCAGATGTATCGATCGACTGAGCAATTATTGCGTTAGCGGATAAAAGGATGACCAGTAGTAAAGTATAAGTTTTCATAACAAAGCCAAAGTTAACATAGCGGATTGTCTTGCGGCATTGATTTGGGAAGATACCAATAAAAAATGGACTTGGTTGAGAATCCAAGTCCATTCAACATTAAAATGTTTTTTACGCTAGTCGTCTATAGAAACATGACCCCAGTTTTCTCCAGATTTAATTCGATATAGCTGCATTTCAGATATATTGAATTGTTTTGCCAACATCTTGTATCGAGTTTTTCTATTTGGGTCAAATATTTTTTGCTTGAGGCGTTTTACTTGAGTTGCATTTAGCTTATGACCTCTATATGGTTTTCGTTCTTTCCGTAATTCTCTTGCCTTCAGTACGTTTGGGTTTTTTTGCTGGTGCAACTCCATTTCTCTTTTAGTTGCCCATTTTAAATTACTAGAATGATTATTCATTTTATTGAAATCAAGATGTATCACATATTTATGATCATCCTTTTTCTCCTCACCGAAGTATTCAGCAACTAATTTATGTAGGAATATTTGTTTGTTTTTGACAGTGACATTACCATTTTCACGGTAAAATTGTTTGTATCTAAAAACAGGGTATCCGTCAACCAGACTGCCTTTTAGAAGTCTTCCATCATCTCGCGTCTTTCTGTAACTCGCAATTCTTCCATAATTAGAAATGTCGTATTTGTTTCTAAGCTTGTCCTTACTTAGACCAACGGTTTTCCATTCCTCGTCCCAATATGATTTGATCATGATGCATAAGTTTAGTTTAGAGTTAAATTCGATATACAAATCAACTCAAGGTTGTTTCTGAAGTAATTGTAAACAATTTTCATAAACGTTGAGGTATGAAGTAGCAAATAAATGGCATGATTGGTCGATTTATTTAGACGAAGGGTCGTAATTGTGATATTTATAGAGACTCAATTGCAACCTTTGTACTCAATATGGCGGAAGTAAAAACTAAAGTGACGAAGGAAGGCTTAAAAAGAGCGTTAAGGATATTCAAATATGTCCTTCCATATAAACTCAAGTTTTCGCTTGGTTTATTCTTTTTACTGATGTCCTCGCTTACATTTATGTCTTTTCCTGGATTAATTGGAAGATTAATGGGAGGAGATGATGTAAGTGATAGCGCCATCGATCAATTTTTTAACCTACAGAATATTGACCAGGTAGCCTTACTGCTTTTAGCAGCATTCACACTTCAAGCGTTTTTCTCGTTTATGAGGATATTTCTTTTTGCGGATGTCACAGAGCGTGCTATCGCTTCGATTAGGCAAGATACATACGGGCATTTGATTACATTGCCTATGACATTTTTCTCAAATCATCGTGTAGGTGAATTGAATAGCCGTATTAGCAATGACATTAGTCAATTGCAAGATACATTTATGACAACCTTAGCCGAAATGGTAAGGCAGATCATCACCATCGTGATCGGGATTAGCTTATTGTTTTTTTATAGTGCTGAATTAACTATTGTAATGCTTGTTTCCTTGCCGATAATGATGCTGGTGGCATTCTTCTTCGGAAAATTCATCCGTAAACTTTCGAAAAAGACACAAAGTACATTGGCGGAGGCTCAGGTGGTTGTAGATGAAACATTGCAAGCCATTCAAAGCGTGAAATCTTATGCAAATGAATCCTTTGAGCGTAACCGCTACAACCTAATCACTGAAGAGGTTAGAAAGATTGCAATGAAAGGAGCTAAATGGCGCGGGGCATTTGCATCGTTCATTATACTCGGTCTTTTTGGTGCTATTGTCTTGGTAATTTGGTATGGTGTCAAGCTAAAAAATGCTGGTGAAATTGGGATGGACGAGCTTATGTCTTTCATCCTTTATAGCGTTTTTGTAGGGGGGTCAATTGGGGGTGTAGCAGATATATTCGGTAAGGTTCAAAAGGCAATTGGCTCAACCGAAAGTTTATTTGACTTAATCGATGAATCCCCTGAATTGACGAATAAAGGGGATTCAAGTATCCGAATTCAGGATGGATCTATAGCATTTGAAAGTGTTGCTTTTTCATATCCATCGAGAATGGATAAACCTGTTTTGAAAGAAGTGAGTTTCGAAGTTCAAGCAGGTCAGAAAATTGCTGTTGTAGGACCGAGTGGAGCGGGAAAGTCAACAATAGCAGCTTTACTTCTTCGGTTTTATGACCCCACCCAAGGGGGAATTAGAATTGGAGGAAACCTAGCGGATAGCTATGACCTAACAGTTTTAAGAAATTCACTGGCACTCGTACCTCAGGAAATTTTGCTTTTTGGAGGGAGTATAAAAGAAAATATATCGTACGGTAAGCCAGGGGCCACCGAGGAAGAAATAAAGCTGGCAGCTAAAAAGGCAAATGCGCTTGAATTTATCAATGGTTTTCCGGAAGGTTTTGACACCTTAGTAGGAGAGAGAGGTATTCAGCTGAGTGGCGGTCAAAGGCAGAGAGTGGCAATCGCGAGGGCCATATTAAAAGACCCGAAAATCTTGATTCTTGATGAGGCTACCTCGTCTTTGGATGCGGAAAGTGAAAGGATTGTTCAGGAAGCTCTGGAAACCCTCATGGAGGGGAGGACAAGCGTTATCATCGCTCACCGCTTGAGCACTATTAGAAAGGCCGACAAGATTGTTGTCTTAGATCATGGGACGATCAGAGAAGAAGGAACGCACAATGAGTTAATACAGATTGAAAACGGTGCATATCGACATCTTTCTGAATTGCAGCTTACTGAATAGAGATTAGTTAGGCCAGCGTTTTTTGTCTTTTTTCTCTAAGGAAAAGAAGTCTGTAAACCCAACCGCAAACCAGTCCTCCTGTCGCTTGCTCTAACATTTGCCAGCCCGCATCGACAGCTATATACTTCAAATCGATAGCAGCAGAAAAGCTTATTCCAAATACGAAGGTTATCGCGTAGATTGAAATTCCCATAAAGCCGCCAATTAGAATGCCGTACTTAAATGAATCTTTGATTTTTTTAGCGAAGTATGTCAAAGTAGTAAGTACGAGGCCTATTCCTAAATAAACTACTGTTGAGACTATCAGAAAAACATCGATAGGGTAGGGTATTTTGAGGAAATCATTTAAAACCTGTGCATGCCAAACATAGGATAGAATGAACATGCTGAGTGAGCATGCTATCCAAGAATAAAAGAATTTAAGATCAAGTTTAAGTGACACAGCCTTCAGATATTTTCAAAGTATAAAACTATTACGTCTTGTATATATACGAACTAGAATTGTGTTAAGTTTTCCAACAAAGAAATGTTTTGACCATGTAAATAAGGACTTAAGCTTTTAGCTCGAAAAAGACATCATGTCAGGCTCAGGAAGATTTTCACACCTTTGGTACTTCGCGAATGAAAAATGAATTCAATGACATACTCGGTATATTGCTAATCGTATTAATTACGGCTGGATGTAGGCGCGAAATTGAACTTGCCAATTGGGATACTGACGTACTGATTCCATTGGCATTTGGAGATATCAATTTTTCAGATTACACCCCAAATGAAAATGTCAATTCTGATGCGAATAACCTACTGCATCTAACTGCGGAAGAACGGTTGTTGAGTATCGGTCTGGATACTTTAATTGGAATTCCGGATTACAGTATCGATACTGGATTCGTTGTACCTATTAGCCTGACATTCCCTCCTGGTGTGCCATTCTTTTTTGAGCTTGAAGAAACAAAGTTTGATTTAGAAGATGTTGAGCTTACATATGCCCTAATACGTGAATCGGAGATTACCATATTCTTAGAAAACACGATTGATAAACCGGTGCTATTTCAATATGGTATTTATAGCGCGACCTTGGATGGCGATACTTTTTTGGTTGAAGCACGGGTGGAGGCAAATTACACATTGAATAGGTCATTTACCTTGGATGGATACGAGCTGGATTTGAGAGGTGAAAATGGAACCGAGTTTAATACCGTAGTGACTTTTTTACAAGCAATGATTCATCCCGATGAAACTCAAAATCACCAGTTTAAGGCTGGCGATCGGTTTAATATTAGCAATACTGTCTCCGGAGTGATTCCTGAATATGTATCTGGTTATTTTGGCAATCAATCCATACTGTTCGAAGAAGACGAAGCCATAGATGTCTTTGACCAATTTCCGTTTCGTAGTTTGAATATTACTGATTTTGATTTGAGCTTGACCATCGACAATGGGATTGGTGCAGATCTAAGATTGAATGTTCAACAATTAGGTTCAATAAATACTGGGTCTGGTTCTAGCGCAAATCTCTCTCACAACATAATTGGAAGAGATCAGCTATTTGCGAGGGCGATTAATACCTACGACCTAAACGATCCGGTAAAATACGTTCATCAGCAGATTTCCTTCACAGACGAAAACAGCAACTTAGATCAGTTATTTGAGTTGAGACCTGATAGAATTCTTGCCGACATCGAAATTGAAGTAAATCCATTAGGAGACATATCATTGGGAAATGACTTCGCTTATTACGATCATAATTTAACGGCAGTAATGAAATTGGATGTGCCGCTTTTGGTTGCCGCTAAAGGAGTTAGGTTGGTTGATACTTCTGATTTTGAGTTTAATCCTCCCGAGCCAGATAATCCTTTGGACAGAATTAATTACGGATCCTTAAATCTGATTTTAGATAATGGATATCCAATTGACGCGGAGATTCAAATCTATCTGCTGGATTCATTCAGCAATAGTCTTGATAGTTTATTGGCTGAACCTGCACTTGTTATGGGAGCTGAAGAAAACTTGCTCGGGCAGGTGGAGATGCCTGTGAGGAGCATTATCGAGATCCCATTAAATCAGAGTCTCTTTGTTGAGTTGGAGATAGCGAAGTACTTGAGGGTTGATGCTAATCTGAATACCGTTGGAATCGATTCAGTTCATCTCAAATCGAATAGTCAAATAGCTTATAAGCTTGTGGCTGATCTAAATGCCCGCACTAAGAAATGAGACTATTAATTAGTTTGCTTCTCCTTACAACTGTTTTGCAGGCCTTGGCGCAGAAACCAGTCAGTCACAATTGGTGGATTGGGACTGAACCAAAGTCTTTTGTAATGATAAATGCTGGCCTGAGTATTACTTCAGCAGATTTTTCTAACCGATTTGCGCGGCAGTTGCTATTAACTGATCAACTTACTACTGATGCAATCGACAGCGAAATAAAGGCACTTAATCCAACCAAAAATAAAATTGGCTTCGATTCTGAAATCGCAATTCAAGGTGCATGGAATTTAAAATCTAGTTCTCATAGCCTGCTCTTTAAACTAGTTGATGTTGCCCATTTAAACGCCAACATACCAAAAAATACTACTAAGCTAATTTTTAAGGGAAATAAGCCTTATGCTGGCGATACACTGGATTTTTCAGGCATAAAGGCCATGGGTGTTAGGTATCAACAAATAGCTGTTGGATGGCAGTATCAACCGACACCAAACTCAGTATTTTTCGCATTGCTCAGCTATGTAAATGGCGAGCAGTATTTCGATGCAGATATAGAACGGTCTTGGTTGTACACGTCCAAACTTGGTGATACACTTTCTACAAGTATCAGAGGTGCGGGTAGCATTTCAGATACAGGGAGAACCGGGTTTGGGGTGAACAATGGATCTGGTGCGGCTATTGATTTTGGTTTTCACACACAGTTTGGTGGAGAGGAGTCAATTTGGGATTTTGATTTTGCAGTGAATAATCTGGGGTTAGTCCAATGGAGCAGCAAAACGCTAAATATTGATGTTGATTCGAATTATACCTGGCGGGGTATAGAAATCGATGATATCACAAATATAAATGGGCAATTTGCCGAAAATGAACTGTCAGATAGTTTAGCTGATGGCCTCCTAAACTCAGTTGGAAAAACAAAAAAAAATGTTTGGCTTCCTGGAGCCATTCATGCTGAACTATTGCAGCGCAGATTAAAGGGTTTCGAAATAGGTGGTGGTTGGGTAATGCGCTGGAATGCGAATTTTGATCCATTCGTTTATTTAAAAAACGGATACCGTTTTAATGAACATATTGCCACACATTTAAGCACTGGATATGGAGGTTATGGTACTTTTCAAGCTGGAATTTCTGGCACTTTCGAATGGTCACATTTTGCAGCTAGTCTTGAATTGAGAAACTTAGAGGCGCTAATCTTACCTTGGAGGTTTGCAGGTGGAAGCGGTATAATGAATTTGAGGTTTTTATTCTGATGAGAATATTTCTACTTACCATATTTTTAGGGTTTGCAATGTTTGCTGCCGCTCAGGATACAGCCTACTACTATACACTAGGTACGGATGGCAAAGATCAGGCAGTCTATGGTGTTGAGACTAATAATGGATTTACCATATTCGGAAACTCTGGGGAAGTAGGAAAAGGTGCCTCAGACATGTATGTAATACAACTCAACGAAGAATTTGCTGTCGATAGTTTTATGGTTCTCGGAACATCGGCTAACGAAAAAATAGTCGATGGTTCCACTGATAGCCTAGGGAGGCATGTGATTCTATCCAGTTATTATGACGGATATTCAAGCACCGGGTATGATATTGAATTGATTTATTTAGACTCAAATCTAAAGGAAATCAGTAAAAATGTAATAGAGAAACCTGACGTTCAAATACCCGTCAAAATTCAATTAACAGAGGCGGTAATCTATGTGCTTTTCAAGGATTATAATGATGTAATAGAACCGGTTTATAGGCTTGTTGGCTATGACTATGGTTTCTCCGAAATCATGCAAATTGAGATTCAAGGCTACGATTTGCTAACTGTGTCCTCATTTCTAGTGAATGAATCGATTGTCGTTTTTGGTGACTACAAACCTGCAGATTCGACCAACTTAGATTTCTTAATTCTGAAATTTGATTTGACTGGAGAGCAAATTATGGAGAAATCAATAGGATTTTTCCGTGATGAGATGTCAAAAAAGGTTGTCGGTTATAACGATTCAAGCTTTTTCATAACCGGCTCATCCAACTCATCCTTTAGTGATGATTTTGACGCTTTCATTGGCTTGGTGAAATATGAGGATTTATCTATAGTTTGGAACAAAACCTTGGGCTGGAACCCAAACGTTACGAACCGAGATGAAATTGGAGTTAACCCGGTAATTGGTAAGAACGGTAATATTTATTTTGGACTTAG
>Ga0257120_1000490_pt1 | contig 29177 bp, 25 predicted proteins | sample SI106_10metaG_FD_190153 | JGI IMG/M metagenome (GOLD analysis project Ga0257120, IMG submission 190153) | Marine microbial communities from Saanich Inlet, British Columbia, Canada - SI106_10 | ecosystem: Environmental > Aquatic > Marine > Inlet | place: Canada: British Columbia | collected... | reverse complement strand
TTGTTCCGTTTGTTGCCCAATGAGTATGCTGGAGGTGTATTGGTGGTTTTGATGATTTCCTTATTGAAGCTTTACAATGGCTTTTTAGGGAACAATGGTGCAATTATTAACAACTCTAAGTTTTATCGAATTACGTTGCCAATTAGTCTTAGTATGGCCTTTGCTGTTTATTTTTTAAACAAGCTCTTTTATTATGAGTGGGACATGGGGACAAACGGATTGGCATTGGCGACACTGATAGTGATTTTTACGGCAAATACTTTTAAGTTGTTTTTTGTTAAACTTAAATTTTCGATGACTCCTTTCACGAATAAGTCACTCCTATTGACTTTTATCATAGCCTCCTTATATTTCTTCTTTAACAGTTGGGACTTTCTGGTTGATGATATTTATCTATGGGATCTTCCTGTTCACCCGGTCGTTAATATTCTTTTAAAAAGTATTTTAATCTTAGTGGTATATTTCTTTTTAATTTTTAAATTCCATATCTCCCCAGAGTTCGATAGGCTTCTTAAAAGGTATTACAAATAGCAGTCTAGGGTATCTGCAATCATATGCAATAATAGGGCAATTGCTAGAATTCGCGTCTTTTTAAAAAAGAGTCCAATAGCATATGCTGCCACTGCATAATAGGTATGCAAGGGGTGAAAGTTGATGCTGCATCTATTTTTGTCAAAAATAGGAGTAGCCAGTAAATGATCCAAATCGACCAACATCGACAGTAAAAAAATAAGCGCTACGCTTTTCCATTTTTTGTTGAAAAAATAATAAGAGATCACCACGGGTGCAACAAAGTGTAATCCGTAATGAAGGAGGTTTTTTAAGATCATTTTTTTAAAAGACAAAAAGACTTACGAATAAGTCTTTTTGTGTTGTGTACAGGTTGAATAAATTCAGCACTGTATTATAAACTATTATGAGTAGTAAGAAGCTAGATTCCTTTTTTCTTAATGTTCAAACTTCTTCGAACTCTACTCAATTGTATTGGTGTAATATTTAAATAAGAAGCAATATGGTATTGCGCAATTTGCTTTTCTATTTGTGGAAGGTCTTTTCTGATTTTTAAGTACAATTCAGTAGCATCTAACATCGAAAGTTCGTAAACTCTCTCTTCCATATTCACAAATGAGGTCTCCAAAATTTTGTGATAATAGGCATTAAGATGTGCGTCTTTTTTTAGAAGTTTTTTAAACTCAACAAAATCAGCAACATACATTTCACAATCAGTAAGACAATCATAAGAAATTTTGGATGGTCTATTTTCAATCAATGCTGAAAAATCACCAGTGGCACCATTTGGTCCGTGAAGAGATTGAATGACTTGTCTTCCTTTCTTGTCTAAGAAATAAGAGCGAACGATACCTTCTTTCAGAATATAAAATTCTGTGGGTACATCGCCAGTTTTGGTTAAAACTTTCTTTTTCTTTGCTGTTCTTACGGTAAATAATCTATTTAAATTATTTATCGTTTTTAAAGGTAATTTGTTTTTTTCCGAAATTAATTCAATTAAAAAATCCATATGGTTAAATATTTATAACAATTTCAGCTTCAAGTGTTTTTTGTACTAAAAAGAGTAAATATCTTTTTTTGTGTAAATAATCACGTGCCGAAATTTACATTATTAAATATTACTTATTGTTACTACGGTAAATTAACCATTAGTGAATGCGTTGGGGAACACACTTTGTTTTTATATAATTGTAGATTTTATTATTAATCTATTGTTATGTAAAAACGTCCTGATTGTTATCGAAGTATTCTACTACTTCTCTTTGGGTAGTTATCAGTAAGTAATTATTTTTTTCAAATCTAATATAAAAAAATTAAAAAAACTAAAAAAAACTTAATGTATTTGGTCCTTCCATAAAAAGCAAATCTAGTAACGATAAATTTGGGATAAATCCGTGCTTGTCATCAAAGACCTGAATGTACTTTAAGGGTTGTGTAGTCTGGGTTTGCTTAGTGTCGGCAAGATGTCTAAAGTCATTTTCTTGGTAGGTAGCTAGATAGCTTAATGTTTTTGAAAATGGGAGGTCTAGCTGAAGTACTTCTGTAAAAAACAAAAAACAATCGATGTTAACGTCGATCAAAAAGTCGTATTTCTTCCTAAAAAGGGCTTGTAAATCGTCTTCATAAAACTCAAAAAACGGAGAACAATTGTAAGAAGCTTTCAGTGATTTGAAATGTTGGTCTTGCCATTTTACACTATTTTCTATCCGTGTGTCTTTTGTTTTTTGTTTTTCTTTTGAGGTATTTTTTTTTACAGGAATGTTTAGCATCTGTTTTCCGTTGGCGCCATAAATATAACAACGGTTGCGATAGCTTTGTTTTTGAAAGTTTTCTTCTACTTCAAATATAATCTCATTGGACTGGTATATTTGAGAAAACAGAGAAATAGGAGCGAAGTAAGTAGGAACAAATACTCCCATTACTCCAGCTTCTTTTTCTTATAGTAAAGGTATGCGATGTAGGCCATTATTAATACAAGGACAACATATCGGTATGACACGGGTTCTCCATCACCTCCAACGGTAGTAAACATTCGATCCCAACGAATCGATTTGATTTTTGCCATAAAGGTTGGGGCGTCTGCATCCCAGCTAAACCAAACCATTACAGGTTTACCCAGTACATGATCGAAAGGGACAAATCCCCAATAACGAGAGTCCAAAGAATTGTGTCTGTTGTCTCCCATCAACCAATAATAATCCTGTTGAAAAGTATAAGTTCTTGCACTCTTCCCATTGATGTAGATATCCTCGTTATTGACAACCAAATTGTTGTTCTCGTACAATTCGATGATTTGTCGGTAGTAAGGTAAGTTTGCGCTATTAATTGCAATTGTTACCCCTTTCTTGGGAACATAGATAGGTCCCATATTGTCTTGACTCCATTGATTGCTTTCAATATGTGGAAATATGGCATTGTCTGCATCGTGTACTATTTGTATTACACTGTCTACTTCAGAGTCTTTACGAATTTTTTCCGCCAATGCTAGCGTTAGATTGGTTACTCTTTTATTGGTTTTTACTTCGGTAATTTGCGACTTGTACCGATCTGTTACCTCTTTTAAACTGTTATAACTGTTTGTAGTTAATTCGTACGTATTGTCTTGTAAAAGTTTTAAGCCCGTAATATGACGTACAATGCTTTGATATTCTTCTTGATTTTTAAAGGTAATTGTAAATTTTCGCTCAAATTCTTTCCCTGTATATCGAAGTATTTTATTGGTACTGATTCCTTTTGAAGAGTAGATGATGTGCTTAAATTGTATTTTTGCTCGGTATGGCAAGACATTTTTTTTCCCATTGAGATAGATTGTACCATTTCTTATTTCCAAAGTATCTCCTGCAATGGCTACACAGCGTTTTACATAGTTGGTTTTCTTGTCTACGGGTTTGTAAGTAAATTCTCCAGAAGTATCTCCCCACATGGTTTTTAAGGAATCTGCAGGCCAGTTAAAACATACAATATCATTATTTTTGATTTTTTGAAATCCAGGGAACCTTAATGCCGGCAATTGAGGTTTGCTAAGGTATGATCCGTAAGATTTGCCTGTAAAAGGAACCGGAATGGTATCATGTACCATAGGTGCTGCAATCACTGTAGAAGGAACTCTTGCACCATAATGAAACTTACTGACAAACAAGAAATCACCAATTAATAAAGATTTTTCTAAAGAAGAACTAGGTATGGTAAAGGGCTGCATAAAGTAGGTATGTACCAACGTTGCTGCAACAATTGCAAAGGTAACAGAACTGATCCATTCGCCTAATTCAGATTGGGGTTTTAAGCTTCTTCCTGCATTGTATTTTGCATTGTGGTGGAAGTTGACATAAAAGATATAAAGTCCTAAAGTGAGGATCACTAAAAGAGAATCAATTTTTTTGTAAAAACCAAAAGTTCGAATGGTTTCAATCCAGATGACAGGAAACATTAATAAATTTACGACAGGAATAAATAACAAAATCACCCACCACTTTGGACGATTTATGATTTGCATCAAAACAATTCCATTATATATGGGGACAATTGCTTCCCAAGATTTTCTGCCTGCTTTTACATAAAGTTTCCACGTTCCCAAAAAGTGAATGAGTTGAATTACAAGAAAAAATAGCAACCATTGTGTAAATGTCATCGGTATATTGTTTTTACCTTTACGAATAAAGGGTTTATTATATTTTTAATTAGGCGACCGTTTAGAAGAAATGTTACTGTTTTAATTAATATTTAACACATCTCTCATCGAGTACACACCTGTTTTATTCACGAGCCATTCTGCTGCAATTACAGCCCCCAAGGCAAATCCTTGTCTGTTATTTGCAGTATGGTTGATGTGAATTTCATCAATCTCTGAAGTATAGGATACGGTATGTGTACCTGGTACTTCAGCAATTCTTTTCGCGCAGATTGCTAGGTTTTTTTCAGAGGTTGACTGATCCAATTCCCATTTAGAGAAGTCAGAGTTTTCAATAATACCTTCTGCCAAAGTAATGGCTGTTCCACTAGGAGCGTCTAATTTTTGCGTGTGATGAATCTCTTCTATAGACACATTATAATCTTTTAATTGACGCATCATTTTTGCCAATTGATTGTTTAGTTCGAAGAAAATATTGACTCCCAAGCTAAAATTTGAGGCATAAATAAAAGCTCCTTTTTTCTCATTACAGAGCCTTACAGCATCGGTATATTTTTCGAGCCAACCCGTAGTTCCAGAAACCACAGGAATTTGGTGTTCAATGCAATTTGAAATATTATCAAATGCTGAGTCTGGTATGCTAAAGTCAATAGCGGCATCTGCGATTGAAATATCATAGGCTTCAATCCCTTCACTTTTGATGACTATTTCATGACCTCTAGAAATTGCGATTTTTTCAATTTCTTTCCCCATTCTACCATATCCTAATAAAGCAATTTTCATAATTAAAAGTCGTATTTTAAAGTAAAACCTACACCTGTATCGGCAAAATTCATATTGTCTCGAATTAACGAAGGTTTAAATGATAAATTATCGTCGGTGTTAAACTGAAGTAAATGTGCAGTAACACTGGCTTCTACAATTTGTAAAACATAGGCCAAAATAGTTGATAAAAGAGCCATGTCTCTATTTTCGCGCAATACTTTTTGGGCACTTTCCAGACCTGTTTCAGAAATTAAAACAGTCCCGTTATCCAAAGTGAATTCATCTTGTAATCCTGCTTTGCGAACCCGATATGCCGTTCTGTACCTTTTGTAAAGTTTGTTGTTGTTGAGGTATAGATAGGTGGTTCCACCTAAGACTCCCCATACAATAGGGGCTCTCCAGTATTTTTTATTGTAGACTTGTCCCATTCCTGGAAAAATTGCAGCATAAAAAGCGGCCTTCGATGGTGATAGTGGGTTGTACACTCCTTCTGGAACAAATAAGGATCCTTTCACTTCAACCTCTTTTACAGCCGTTGAATCTTTTTGGGCGAAAAGAGAATGTGTCATCAAGAGAACAAATACACACAAAAAGGGTGACTTTTTTAGAATCACTATTTCAATAATTTTTTGATTCTATTAAAATCTTCTTCAGAATGAAAAGGGATTGTTAATTTCCCTTTTCCGTTTGCGCCAACTGTAACAGCTACAGAATGCCCAAAAAAAGTATTGATTTCCTGAATATGATCTTTAATATATTTTGGAATTTCGTTCTTTTTGGGTTTCGTTTTGTTCGGAGTTTTGAGGTTTTTTACCAATTCTTCTGTTTGGCGAACCGATAATTTTTCACGAATAATCTGCTCGTAAATATGCAATTGATCTTGTACATCCTCTACGTTGATAATGGCTCTACCGTGTCCCATAGAAATAAAACCATCGCGCATTCCTGTTTGCAAAATTGGATCCAATTTGAGCAGTCGTAAATAGTTGGTTACGGTGGAACGTTTTTTACCAACTCTGTTGCTCAATTCTTCTTGTGTCAATTGAATTTCGTCAATCAAACGCTGGTAAGAAAGTGCCACTTCTATGGGGTCTAAGTTTTTACGTTGTATGTTTTCAACCAATGCCATTTCGAGCATTTCTTGGTCGTTGGCAATTCGAATATATGCAGGAATTGATGTATTTCCAATTAATTTGGATGCTCTAAAACGTCTTTCACCCGAAACCAATTGGAAGGTATTTCCTTCTAATTTACGAACCGTAATGGGTTGAATAACTCCCAGTTCTTTGATAGAGTTGGCGAGTTCTCTTAGGGCTTCTTCGTCGAAATAGGTTCTTGGTTGAAAGGGGTTTACTTCAATGACATCGAGCTTGATTTCGATGATATTTCCTACGAGTTTGTCTGCATCTTTGTCGGATGCAGAAGTGATATGAGAGGATTCACTCAGCAAAGCCGAAAGGCCTCTACCCAGTGCTTGTTTTCTTGTTGCTTTCGCCATTTATCGATTTTTTTTAATCAATTCTTGCGCCAAATTTAAGTAATTTACCGCACCTTTACTGGTTGCGTCATAGGCAATGATGCTTTCTCCATAACTTGGGGCTTCACTCAAACGCACATTTCTTCTAATGATAGTATCAAAAACCATGATCGAAAAATGCTTTCGAACTTCATCAACCACTTGGTTTGACAATCGTAAACGAGAATCAAACATGGTCAAAAGTAAGCCTTCTATTTCCAAATCTGTATTATGAATTTTTTGAATACTTTTGATGGTATTCAATAATTTACCCAAACCTTCCAAAGCAAAATATTCACATTGAATAGGGATGATTACTGAATCGGCAGCAACTAAAGAGTTCAATGTGATTAAACCTAATGAAGGCGCGCAATCAATGATGATATAATCATAATTATCTTTCAAAGAAACCAATGCTTTTTTAAGCATGTGTTCTCGATTCTCTTTGTCTACGAGTTCAATTTCTATAGCAACCAAATCGATGTGGGCGGGTATGAGATCTAGATTGGGAGAAGAAGTTGAAACAATTGCATCTTTTGCAGAAACGGTATGTTCTAAAACTTGATAGGTACCAAATTCAACGGTTTCTACATCAATCCCGAGCCCAGAGGAAGCATTCGCTTGCGGGTCGGCGTCGATCAGTAAAACTTTCTTTTCTAAAACCCCCAAACTGGCGGCTAAGTTTATACTTGTCGTTGTTTTTCCAACTCCTCCTTTTTGATTTGCGATTGCAATAATTTTCCCCATCAAAGTACCTTGTTATTTAAAAAGTAAAAATACAATATATTCCGTTTTTTTTATCTTTAAGATGTTAAAAACATATTAAAAATGTAAAATACTATATTTTAGGGAATTAAAGTTTTATTTTGGTGAGAATTTTGTTCGTCTTCTGAATATGCACTTATTTTTGTGGAATATTTTTTAAAATTTCTTTTAAAAAATTCCAGAATTTTTGTGTTGATGTAATGCTTGCTCGTTCATCGGGAGAGTGGGCTCCAAGGATCGTAGGACCAAAAGAAACCATATCCATTTTGGGGTAGTTCTGACCTAAAATTCCACATTCCAAACCAGCGTGACAAGCTGCGATATATGCTTTTTCGCCATGCAATTTTTCATAGATTGATGCGACTATTTCCAGAATTTCTGAGTCAACATTTGGTTGCCATCCTGGATATTCTCCAGAGAGCTTGACCTCAAAGCCAGCTAGTTCAAAACAAGAACGCAAAGAATTTGCCAAATCGGTTCTATTGGTTTCTGAGGATGATCGAGTAAGGCATTCTATTTTAATAGCTCCATTTTTTACAATTACTCTCGCAATGTTGTTAGAGGTTTCTACCAAGTCTTTAATGTCTGGACTCATTCGATACACCCCATTGAATCCTGCATACATCGATTTGAGAAATCCTTCTTGTGCGCTCAAATCCATTACTTTTTCAGGAAGAGAAATGGCCTTGAGTTCAACAGTTAGATTCGGTTCAATTGTTGAAAACTCTTCTTTGATGATGTTGATAAGTGCTTGTTTTTCAGAAAGAAAAATCTCCTCAGAAACTAGGTCTATACTGACCACTGCTGCACTCTCTCTCGGAATTGCATTTCGCAAACTCCCTCCATTTATTTCAGAAATTCTTAATCCGTAATTGGTAAAGCTATCATACAACAGGCGGTTCATGATTTTATTTGCATTCCCCAAACCTTTGTGAATTTCCATTCCAGAATGCCCGCCATTCAAACCTTTTACGGTAATAGCGTATCCTGTTGAATGGATAGGTGCTTCTTCTTCTGTATAGGTTCTTGTAGCAGTAATATCGACTCCTCCAGCACAACCTATTCCAATTTCATCATCCTCTTCGGTATCGAGATTTAATAAAATATCGCCTTCCAAAAGACCTTCTTTCAACCCCATGGCACCAGTCATTCCTGTTTCTTCATCAATAGTAAATAAGGCTTCTAAGTTAGGATTTTCAATAGTATTTGAAGATAGAATAGCCATTATTGCGGCAACCCCCAAGCCATTGTCGGCTCCTAAAGTGGTTCCGTTTGCAGTAATCCAATCTCCTTCAACAAGCATCTCAATTCCTTGCGTATCAAAATCAAAAACAGTTTCAGTATTTTTTTGATGCACCATGTCTAAATGACTCTGCAATACCACTGTTTTTCGATTTTCAAAACCTTTTGTAGCTGGTTTTGTAATAATGACATTGCCTACGGTGTCTACAATAGTTTTTAAGTTTAATTGCTTTCCAAATGCAACCATAAACTCAATTACACGTTCTTCTTTTTTTGAGGGACGTGGTACCGCATTTAAATCGGCAAATTGATTCCAAACTTCTTTAGGTTCTTGATTTCTGACAGCTGTACTCATAATGATTGAATGATGATTTAATATATTGAAATTAGGAGATTTCGATGACAGAGTCCTGGAGATCTTTACGAACTTTTGCTAGGTCTTTCATATAATCGTCTTCGGCTCTAAAACCGACTGGCAATACCAAGGTCGATTTTAGATTTTGCGATTGTAAACCTAAAATTTCATCGTATTGTTCCGGAATAAATCCTTCCATTGGACAAGCATCTATTTTTTCGATGGCACAAACTGTAAGAAGATTTCCCAAAGCCAAATAGGCCTGGTTTTTGTTCCAAATTTCGATTTCTTGAATCGATTTCTTATCCATTTCAGCAATTAAAAATTTTTTAAATGGATTTAAGATTTCATCAGGGGTATTGCGTATTTTTTTTAGCAATGTAAAGTAGCTTTCCACGTCTTTTGAACTGAATTCATTTTGAACACAAATGACCAAAACATGAGATGCTTGTACAATTTGTTGTTGGTTCCATGAAGCTGAAACCAATTTTTCTTGGAGTGCTTTATTTTGAATAACAATTAATTTGATGGGTTGTAAACCATAAGAGGTTGCGGTCAAATTAAAAGCTTCTTTTAGAGTGGTTATTTGAGTTTCAGAGAGTTGTTTGCTAGTATCAAATTTCTTTGCAGCATACCGCCATTGTAGGCTTTCTATAGTATTCATTTCTTTATATTTTACGCAAAAATAAGCTTAATATTTCTGGTAGTCATCCTTTGTAATTGTAAAAATTGATGCATACATCAATAAAGTCTTTATATTTTTTTGTACTTTAACCCTAAGAATAGAATGAAATGAAAGAAGATTTTTTACATTATGTATGGATGTATAAATTATTTCAAAAGGAAAATTTAGCATCAACAAAAGGAGAAACCATTCATGTCATAAAATCGGGGACTTACAATACAAATGCTGGACCCGATTTCTTGAATGCTTCTATTGAAATTGACAACCAAACTTGGGTTGGAAATGTTGAAATTCATTTGAAGTCCTCCGACTGGTATTTGCATCATCATGAGAATGATGCGAATTACGACGCTACCATTTTGCATGTTGTTTATGAACACGACATGGAGGTTTTTTTGAAATAAAATCAGATCTTACCAACCCTGGTGCTAAAAAACCTGATTGCTCCAAATTTACTGCATCAATATCAAAAATTAGTCAATTCTCATTCCAAATGGATTCCTTGTGGAGATCAAATTCAACAGGTGGATGCTTTTACTTTTTCAAATTGGAAAGAACGATTATTTTTTGAGTGTTTAGAGCGTAAATCACTGTTGATTCAACAATTATTAAAAGATCAAAACAATGATTTTGAGGCAGTTTTATTTCAACTGCTGGCAAAGAATTTTGGATTGAAAGTAAATGGAGATGCTTTTTTACTGCTCTCAAGATCGATGGATTTTTCGGTCATTCGTAAAGTGCGAACAGAAGAAACCCAATTGATGGCGTTGTTGTTTGGTCAAGCTGGTTTTTTGGAAGAGGATCTTCAAGAGCCAGAACACATTCGTTTGAAAAAAGAATATGCTTATTTGCAACACAAATATAATTTACAATCGATTTCGAAACACCAGTTTTCTTTTTTTAGAATGCGGCCCAATAATTTTCCAACCATCCGAATTGCGCAACTTGTATCGGTATATCATTTGCATCAAAATCTATTTTCAAAATTGATGCAGATTACAAGAATTGAGGATTTTTACGCTTTTTTTTCGGTGGCTATTTCTGTATTCTGGCAGCATCATTATACCTTTGAAACCACTTCTAAGAAGACACCTAAAAAACTCACAAAGCCCTTTGTTGATTTACTATTGATCAACACAATTATCCCTCTAAAATTTGTTTTTGAAAAGCAGCGTGGAATTGTAAATGAAGTATCGATTTTACAAATTTTATATCAGATACCCCCCGAGAAGAATTCAATCATTTCTAAGTTTGAAGAACTAGGAATTTCATCGCAGTCTGCTTTTGATACGCAAGCTTTATTGGAACTTAAAAATTCTTACTGCGCTTCCAAAGGCTGTTTAGGATGTGCTATTGGGAATAGTATTTTGAAAAAGGGACAATCTTAGTCACAGTTCTTTATCAGATGACTTTATTTTTTTCTGTTATATTTGTGTGTAAATTAATCTCCTACACATGAACTTACTAAAACATTTTTTTGCTCTGTTATTTTTTGTCGTTGTTTTTTCTTGCCAAAAAGAAGCAAATCTTCAGCTTAATGAACCTCCCATTGAGGAGCCGATTGTTGTTCTTCCAGAAAACAAACTTCCTCAATTTTTTATTCAAACCAATGGAGCAGAAATTGTTGATGAGCCCAAAATAGATGCTCAAATGACGATTATGGTAAATGATGTGGTCGATTATGAAGGAGCTATTGGAATAGAAATACGAGGCTCTTCTTCCCAAGCATTTCCCAAAAAACAATTTGGTTTTGAAACCAGAGACGCTGCCAACGAAGATTTAGATGTTTCATTACTTGGTTATCCCGAGGAGGAAGATTGGATTTTATATGCTCCATATAGTGATAAATCGTTGATGCGAAATGTATTGATCTACGATTTATCTCGAGAGATCGGTCGGTATGCAAGTCGAGCAAAATTTGTAGAAGTTACAATTAATGATGCCTATAATGGAGTTTACGTATTTCTTGAAAAATTGAAACGAGATAAGAATCGCATCGATATTAATAAACTTAAAGTTGATGAAAATAGTGGGGATAATCTTACTGGAGGGTATATTCTAAAAGTTGATAAAGCAGGAGGGCTAGATGAAATGTTGTACACAACCTACAATTCAATTCCTTCAGCACACGATCCGATCAATGCTACGGATGGACAAAAAATCCATTTTTTATATGATACTCCTGATGAGGAGGATATTACTGCCGAACAAAGAGTCTATATAAGTGAGTATATGGCTTCTTTTGAGAATGCATTGGCGAGTTCAAATTTTACGGATCCAACAACTGGATATGCGGCATATATAGACACTCAGAGTTTTATTGAATTCTTTTTGCTGAATGAATTGTCGAACAATGTAGACGGATACCGGTTGAGTACATGGTTGACAAAAGATAAAAATGAAAAACTCAAAATGGGTCCTATTTGGGACTTTAATTTGGCCTTTGGAAATGTAAATTATTGTAACGGGAGCGATACTGACGTATGGGCTTACAAGTTTAATGAGCGTTGTTCAGGAGATTTTTGGCTAATTCCATTTTGGTGGGAACGTCTTTTGGAAGATCCTGCATTTGTTTCAGAATTAAAATCGCGCTGGTCTGAATTGCGAAATGGAGCCTTTTCGAATGCTGCTATTTTACAGAAAATTGAAACCTATACAGAAATATTAACCTTGTCTGGCGGACTTCAAAATAATTTTGAAAGATGGCCTGTTTTGGGTGAGTATGTTTGGCCTAATAATTTTATAGGGGACACCTATGCTGAAGAACGAGATTATCTGATCAAATGGATTAGTGATAGAGCTACATGGATGGATGTTGCGATAGACGGCTTATAAAAAAAAGCTCAAACAGAAATGTATGAGCTTTTATGATATTTTTTAGAGGATGTTTTTAAAATAGGCTCTTGAATTTTGTAGGGTTTACTTCATTCATCATTTCGTAGACTTTTTCAAAAACATCCTCAGCTGAGGGTTTAGAGAAATAATCTCCATCCGTTCCATAAGCAGGTCTGTGGGCTTTTGCTGATAAAGTAGCTGGTTTGCTGTCTAAATATTGATAGCCATTTTGATTTTCTAAGATTTCTTGCAATAAATATGCTGATGCCCCTCCAGGAACATCTTCATCGACCACTAATAATCTATTGGTTTTTACAAGCGATTTTACAGTTTCGTGATTGATATCAAATGGTAATAAAGACTGTGCATCAATAATTTCAATATGAATCCCGACCTGTGTTAAATCTTTAGCAGCTTCTTCTACAATTCTTAAGGTAGATCCGTACGAAACGACAGTTACGTCATTTCCTTCCTGAATCGTTTCTATCACTCCAATTTGAGTTTTGAAACTTCCTAAGTTTATAGGCATCTCTTCTTTTAAACGGTATCCGTTTAAGCATTCGATTACCAAAGCAGGTTCATCTCCTTCCATTAGACTGTTGTAAAAACCAGCCGCTTTGGTCATGTTTCTTGGAACCAATACATGAATTCCACGAATAGTATTAATGATTCCTCCCATGGGAGAGCCAGCATGCCAAATACCTTCCAGTCGATGTCCTCTTGTTCTGATAATTAATGGTGCTTTTTGCTTGCCATAGGTTCTGTATAGTAATGTGGCCAGATCATCACTCATAATTTGTAAGGCATACAATAAATAATCTAAATACTGAATTTCAGCAATGGGTCTTAAACCTCGCATTGCCATTCCAATTCCTTGACCAATAATTGTTGCTTCTCGAATTCCAGTATCAGAAACTCTAAGGTCTCCAAACTTTGCTTGCAAGCCTTCTAGTCCTTGATTTACATCGCCAATAAAACCTGCATCCTCACCAAAAATCAATAATTCTGGATGCTTATTGAGAAGTACTTCAAAATTGTCGCGCATGATAATACGGCCATCTACTAGTTTTGTCTCTTCTGCATAACGGGGTTGTTCTGGACTAATTTTTAAAACCGATTGTGCTGTTTCGCTAGTTAAACGGGAAGAGTATTTTTCTTGAATGTTATTTGAATAGGTTTTGATAAATTTTTGCAATTCTTTTTTAGCTTCGGAATCTTCATCTTTTAAAAGGCGTAGACTTTTACGAAGTGCAACGAAAATATCTTTTCGAATGGGTTCTATCAGAGCGGCCAAGTCGTTTGTGTATTTTAAGAGAAACGATTTGTTGCTACTCTTTTGAGCCGCGTTTTCTATAATCTGTATTGCGTTTTTTCGTTCGGCTTTTATTTCGTTTAAATAGGTATTCCATGCATCTCTTTTGGCATTCGCTACTTCTTTTTTAGCTTCACGGTCTATTAAAATTAATTCTTCTTCAGAGTTTATGAATTTTAGGAGCTCTCCGTCAGATGTTTCGAGCTCGAAGTTTAAAATCCATTCTCGCATTTTAACGATACAGTCAAATTCCTTTTCCCATTGTAGACGTTCATGATCTTTGTAACGCTCGTGAGAACCCGAGGTAGAATGCCCCAAAGGTTGTGTCAATTCTTGTACATGAATCAATACAGGAACATGTGTGGCACGTGCAATTTCTCCAGCTTTTTGATATACATCAATCAATTGTACATAATCCCAACCGTTTACGGTCATGATCTCATATCCATTGTGATTTTTATCACGTTGAAATCCCTTTAAAATTTCAGAAATACTTTCTTTGGTTGTTTGATGTTTGGCGTGTACAGAAATTCCATATTCATCATCCCAAACACTCATTACCATGGGTACTTGAAGAACTCCAGCAGCATTGATGGTTTCAAAAAAGACTCCTTCACTAGTACTTGCATTTCCAATGGTTCCCCAAGCAACTTCATTTCCTTCTTTAGAGAAATTAGGGCTATTTTTTAAAATGGGTACATTTCTGTATATTTTTGAAGCCTGTGCTAGACCTAATAAACGAGGCATTTGGGCAGCAGTAGGCGAAATATCTGAAGAGGAATTTTTTTGTTGAGTGAGGTTTTTCCAAGAACCATCTTCATGCAAACTATGCGTTGCAAAATGTCCTCCCATTTGTCTTCCTGCCGACATGGGTTCTATTTCAATATCTGTATGTGCATAGAGACCCGCAAAAAATTGTTGCGCATTGAGTTCGCCAATCGACATCATAAAGGTTTGATCTCGATAATATCCCGATCGAAAGTCACCATCTTTAAAAGCTTTTGCCAATGCCAATTGAGGCACTTCTTTTCCATCTCCAAAAATCCCAAACTTTGCTTTACCGGTAAGTACTTCACGTCTACCCAATACACTACATTCCCGACTAATTCTTGCAATTTTGTAATCGTTCAAGACCTCTTTCTTGAAATCTTCAAAGGAAATATTTTGTTTTTGTAGTGTATCGGTGTGGGTCATAAACAATATTTAAAAGTTTTACAAAAGTACTGTTTCCATATTAAATTTAAAAATTTATCTTTTTTTTGAATAAAATTTAATTTTTTGCACTAAAAACATGATTTATGTGAGGATATCATAAAAATCCACGTCTAAAAAAGTTATAAATAGATTGAATGTCTGCTGTTAATGTAAACCTAATTTTTTCTGGATATGCATTTTGTGAGATTTCCCAACCATTGTTTGAGTATAACGGAAAATAAACTTCTAAAATATTGTGGATAAAATTAAATCGGACTCCGTTTTCATAAGCAAAATACAAACGTTCTCCTTTGTTTTTTAAAAAAGCGACTCCATTATAGGCTTCAATCCATTTCCATAAACCGACGCTTGAGTTGGTGGAAAGTAAAAACTGATTTGCAAACCTTGTGGGTAATACTGATTTGAATCCTCCTTCGGTGATGATGAATTGCTGACTAAAAAAACCGGTGCTTTCTGACCTTCCAAAGTAATTCAATTCAAACAAATAGTCGTTGGGTCTGTCCAACCCAAAACTAAAAAAGTCTCCATTAGTTGCATTGTTTAGAAAGGCTCCAGCAAAAACTCTAAAATCTAATTGGGTGTCTTTTGATGTAAGGGCTCGATATCTTAAATCTAAGGATAGCTTTGAAAAATCTTCTGCAGCTTCTGCGCTAATTCGATATCTAAAATCATCAATAATATCGGGGTTTGCATATTCATAGTTAAGATTAAAAACACTGTAAACATTTTGTTCTTTTAAGGGTTGGTTTGCTCTAGTTTCTTGGTGAATGTTGATTAGTTTAGCAGTGAGCGCTTCAGTACTTACAGCTCTTAACGATTTTCTTTTGAAAATGACATTGATATAAGGGATAAAGGCATTGTAAGATAAGTTTTTTGCATAATGTTGTGTACTTCCAAAGACACCATATGCGATTTTATAAATTTTGGTATCTTCAAAATACTGATTGTATTTCAATGAAAAACTTCCTGTTAATGATGTGCTTTTAAATGCATAAGAAGGTTTTAATGTCAGCTCTAAATTTTTTTTAATAATGGGTTTGTTGTCTAGTTTTACTCCCAAAATAAAACCGTCATAAAAATTATAGTCGAAGTTGGGTTGATAAAAAATTTGATGGGAATAAGGATCGCCAATGTCTTTGATAAATGAAAATTTTAGCGGTTTTCTAAAAAGTTTTTTTTGTAAGTTTTTTTGGTTGTCTGCGGTATTGTGTTCTGGGTATTGTTGCTCGTAATTCAGGGAAAAAGAATCGTAGTGGTCATTTTTTAATGTGATTGTTTTTGTGCTGTCAATATTTGAATACCATTTTTTAAAGCCAATTTCTTTATTTTTTAAGCCGTATAATGCAATAGGTGCTGTAATATTTCTTTTGTTTTTGAGTGTAACCTGTACGCTGTCACCTATAATTTCTGCTTTTTTGATCGTGTAATCGATCTTTTTATTGGTTTGGATATAGTCTCCAAAAAACCAGCTGAGATCTTTTGTAGTCTTGTTGGTAATGACCTTTTGAAAATCCTTGGTAGTGACCGGAACTAACTTTTTTTTCTGATAAAATTCTTTAATCGAACTATTCAAAATGGAATCTCCTAAATATCTTTTAAGATATCTAAAGCCCAATCCGGCCTTGTATTTGTTTACAATTTTTCGATTAAAATTGGAGAGTGAATCTACGCTTGTTGTTAAGGGTTGGTCTAAGAAATTACGGGCACTTAGCTGATAGATGAAAGGGTATTTATCATTGAAGTTTAATTTTGAAATTTGATAGTTTTTTAAGAACCAAGCATTTGAGGTAGATCCTAAAAGTTTGACCTCTGGATAAAAGGCATCTACATATTCCATCATTAAATAACTCTGTAAGCCATCTGTAATCCAATATTCCTTACGCTTGTTGATTAACATCGTATTTTCAATATATTTTTTGGCTAAAATTTTGAATAAAGTAAGGTCTGTTTTGAAGGTATCGGAAAAAGGACGAATGAAATCGGGCAATTGACTTAATCCGTAAATGGGGTCTTTTTTTTGTGCAACTTGATCAAGGAAAATTTCTTTATGAGGGTATGCGCCAAGATATTTTTCTAAAAATGAGAGTTCTTTGTCCAATAGCTTTGTAGCATGGGTATAGTTGATGTCTTTGTCTAAAATATCTGTATGAATGGCGATCTTTTTTGTTTTATAAATTTTGAATTGATTGACTTTGTTAATCGTGAAGATTACGTCTGTTTTTTGTCTTCCTGTAAAATAAAAGTGATTAGATTCTGTCCTTTTTGTGGTGTATTTGTAGAGGTTACTATTGATTGAATATGCTTTAGGAAGCTCTAATTCTATGGTGTAATTTGTAGGAATCTCAAAGAGGTCATCAGTATTCAGATTGCTCATGAGTTGCCATTCTGAGTTGTACACAGCTGGATTCAAATACCAGTATCGAAGGTGGTATCCTGTTTTTGTTTTTCCGTAGTCGGTAAATTTAGCGTTCGGAATTTTTACACTATAGGTGGCATTGATCACCACACTATCGTTTTGTTTTAAGGGGGTATTTAATGTAATTTCTAAAATGTCAATTTGATTTTTTACTTCTTGAAAACGGACAGTCTCAAAGTTAACCGAGATGTTTTTTATCTCTGTAAATCCCAAGTCTTTCGCTTTAGAGAAATACATTTTTTTTTGATAGGCTTCTATAAATCGTTTAGAGAGCGCTGTTTTTCTATTCTTAAAACTGTTGGGCCAGTTGTGTAAGAAAATTCGCTTCAATTCGGTATTAGAAGTATTATAGTAAACAATTTTTTGTTGAATATTTAGCCGATCTTTTGTGTCTTCTAGTGTTGCTTTGATATCTATTGAATTCTGTTGAGCGATTGTAGAAAAGCTCAAGAGGAATAACCAAACGAATATTGATAAAGACTGCTTCAATAGGATTGAAAAATAGTTAGAAGTTCGGTTTTAATTGATACTTCGAATAGAATTTATTCAAATGTTCTATGGCCTCGTCTGCAGAATCAACTACTCGAAATAATTTTAGATCTTTTTCTGAAATATTTCCTTGTTCCAAAAGGGTATTTTGAATCCATTCCATCAAACCTCCCCAGAATTTACTGCCAACTAAAACAATAGGAAAACGACCAATTTTATGAGTTTGAATTAAGGTAATAGCTTCAAAGAGTTCGTCGAGGGTTCCAAATCCACCTGGCATGACAATAAATCCTTGTGAGTATTTTACAAACATTACTTTTCTGACGAAAAAATAATCAAATTCCAGATTTTTATCATTGTCTATCCAAGGATTGTCGTGTTGTTCAAAAGGCAATTCAATATTTAAACCAACAGAAGATCCTTTTCCCCTTTGTGCACCTTTGTTACCAGCCTCCATAATTCCAGGACCACCTCCTGTGATGACACCATACCCATTTTGGGTCAATTGAAAAGCAATTTCTTCTGCCAAAACATAATATGGATCTTCAGGTTTGGTTCTTGCAGAGCCAAAAATAGAAACAGAGGGGCCAATTTTACTGAGTTTTTCGTATCCATCCACAAATTCAGCCATAATTTTAAAAATCGCCCAAGAATCGTTTGTCTTTATTTCATTCCAAGTTTTGGGTTGTAATTTTTCTTTAATTTTTCGGTCACCATTCGTCATAATTCTTTATCGTTTATGGATTTATTTTCTTAATAAGAGCTTACTAAAGTAATTCTTTTTTTAAAAACTGTGCGGTATAACTCTTTTTATGTTTGGCAACTTCCTCTGGGGTTCCTGTACACAAAATAGTTCCTCCTTTTTTTCCGCCTTCCATTCCGACATCGATGATATAATCTGCGAGTTTGACAACATCCAAATTGTGTTCAATAATTAAGACTGTGTTTCCTTTGTTTGCCAATTTATTCAATACATCCATTAAGACCCTAATGTCTTCAAAGTGAAGTCCAGTTGTGGGTTCGTCTAGAATATAAAAGGTGTTACCAGTATCTCTTTTCGATAATTCTGAAGCCAATTTTATGCGCTGTGCTTCCCCTCCAGAGAGGGTTGTAGATTGTTGCCCTAAGGTGATGTATCCCAAACCAACATCTTGGATTGTTTTTAGTTTTCTGTAAATTTTTGGAATGTTTTCAAAGAAATTTGTTGCATCTTCTATGGTCATGTTCAAAACATCAGAAATGGATTTCCCTTTGTATCGAATTTCAAGGGTTTCTCTATTAAAGCGTTTTCCTTGACAGGTTTCGCATTCTACTTGTACATCGGGTAAAAAGTTCATTTCAATTACTCGAACTCCACCACCTTGACAGGTCTCACATCTTCCTCCAGTAACGTTAAATGAGAATCGCCCTGGTTTGTAACCTCTAATAGCTGCTTCGGGTGTTTTAGCAAACAAGCTTCGTATCTCGCTAAAAGTACCTGTATAGGTTGCTGGATTGGAGCGAGGTGTTCTACCAATTGGTGATTGATCGATATCGATGACCTTGTCTATATTTTCTAAGCCTTCAATTTTCTTGTAAGGCATGGGTTTTTTAACTCCTCTATAAATATGTGCATTTAAAATTGGATATAAGGTTTCGTTGATTAGTGTAGATTTTCCACTTCCTGAAACTCCGGTGACACAGATCATTTTTCCCAGCGGGAATTCAACCGTTACGTTCTTTAAATTATTTCCTGATGCTCCGGTAAGTTTGATGGTTTTTCCATTCCCTTCTCTTCGTTTTTTGGGAACTGATATTTCTCTTTTTCCAGTGAAGTAATCTGAGGTAAGGGTTCGTTGTTTGGTCAGTTCTGTAAACGTTCCTTCGGAAACAATTTCTCCACCATATTTTCCTGCACCTGGACCAATGTCGAAAACATAATCGGCATGTTCGATCATGTCTTTGTCGTGCTCTACGACCAAGACAGAGTTTCCAATATCTCTTAATTTGATCAAAGAATCAATTAATTTTTGATTGTCTCTTTGATGCAGTCCAATACTGGGTTCATCTAAAATATATAGCACACCTACCAATTGCGATCCAATTTGTGTTGCCAAACGAATTCTTTGTGCCTCACCACCCGAAAGAGATTTGGAAGTTCTGTCTAGGGTTAAATAGTCCAAACCAACATCGAGTAAAAATTGGATTCGAGTTCGAATTTCTTTTAAAATTTCACTTCCAATTGCCAGTTGTTTTTTTGATAAATCTTTCTCTATATTTTCAAACCATTGCGCCAATTCGGCAATGTCCATTTGAACTATGTCGCTGATGCTTTTTTCTGAAAATTTAAAATGGAGTGCTTCTTTTTTCAATCTTTTTCCTTCGCAAGTTTTGCAAGGAACCTCGTCCATAAAGTTTTTTGCCCAGCGTTTGATGGAGGTACTTTCGGCATTTTTATACTGATTCTCAATAAAAGCAATGATACCTTCAAAATCAATTTCATAATTTCGAGTTACTCCTGCAGTTTTGGATTTGATTGAAAATGTTTCACGCCCCCCATTTAAGATAATTTCCATAGCAGCCTCTGGGATTGCTTGAATAGGGTCGTTTATTTTGAATTGATAGCGTTCTGCAATATTTTCAATTTGTTTAAAAATCCAACTTTTTTTCTGCTCACCAAGTGGGGCGATTCCGCCCGATTTGATTGAGATCGTATTGTCTGGGATAATTTTTTGAAGATTAATTTCTTGAGTAATTCCCAGTCCGTTACATGTATCACAAGCTCCTTTTGGAGAATTGAAAGAAAAGGTATTAGGTTCTGGATTGGGGTAGGCAATTCCAGAGGTAGGACACATCAGTTCGCGACTAAAATAGCGAGGACGATTTTCATCGATTGCAATCACCATTAAGATATTGTCTCCAGAGTATAGGGCTGTTTTAATGGTTTCTTCCAAACGTTTTTCTGCAGATTTTTGAACCACCAATCGATCAATAACCACTTCAATATCGTGATTTTTGTATCGATCCAATTTCATGCCTTTCCCGATTTCTTGGATAACCCCATCAACTCGTACTCTTAAAAACCCTTGTTTGGATATTTGCTCAAATAGTTCTCTGTAGTGTCCTTTTCGCGATTTGATGAGTGGAGCTAAGATAGCAATTTTTTGATCTGCAAAATCGCTAAGAATGAGTTCCTTTATTTGATCATCAGAATAGCTTACCATTTTCTGACCCGTATTGTAGGAGTATGCATCAGCTGCTCGGGCAAATAACAGTCGTAAAAAATCGTAAATTTCTGTAATGGTTCCTACTGTAGAGCGAGGGCTTTTATTGGTCGTTTTCTGTTCAATAGAAATGACTGGAGAGAGCCCATCAATTTTATCTACATCGGGACGCTCCAATCCTCCTAAAAATTGTCGTGCATAGGCAGAAAAAGTTTCAATATAGCGTCTTTGTCCTTCTGCATAGATGGTGTCAAAAGCCAAAGAAGATTTTCCGCTTCCGCTCAAACCAGTAATTACTACTAGTTTTTCTCGCGGAATTTTTACATCAATATTCTTTAGATTATGAGCTCTTGCTCCGTATACCTCTAGGTATTCTTGGTCTTTCAAAAGTGTAGATTTTATAAAAACGCAAAGTTAATCATTACAAATCATTTTTAACAGGGATGCTACTAGCAAATTCGTGAAAAACAGTATCTTTGGGAATAAAGTTTAACAGATGAGATTGATCAATTCAATAAGACATTTTTTGGAACGCAATGGCTTTCATGTTTCTGCAAGACTGGCAGATCGACTAGGAATGAGAGCAACCAACGTGCGTTTATTTTTTATTTATGTCACATTTTTTACGGTGGGTCTTTCGTTTGCAGTGTACTTAACCATGGCTTTTTTGTTGAAGTTGAAAGACATGATTTACACAAAACGAAATTCCGTTTTCGATTTATAAGCGATGAATATTTTAGAATCTAGAATTCATAAAACCCTCTTTTTGGTCTTCTCAATTATTTTATTGGGGGTTGCGGGGTATATGGTTTTATCTAACTATTCTTTTGTAGATGCCTTGTATATGACAGTTATTACCATTACAACTGTTGGTTTTGGAGAAGTAAAGCCCTTTACTCCTGAAGAAAAAATATTTACCGTAATTTTAATTCTAACAAGTATTTCGGTCTTTGGGTATGCCGTTTCCACCTTTTCCGAATATTTGGTCAGTGGAAAATTATTTGAACATTTTAAACACAGAAAAGTGGAAAAGCAAATTAAAAATTTAAAGAGTCATACCATTGTTTGTGGTTTTGGAAGAAATGGGAAACAAGCAATTTTAAAATTGACGAACTACAATAAAAAAATTGTTGTTGTAGAAAAGGATAAAGAGGTGATTGCATTTCTAGAGAAAGAAGGCATTTTACACATTCAAGGAGATGCTACTCTAGATGAGACTTTGTTGAGAGCTGGGATTCTTAATGCCGCGAATTTAATTACTGCCTTGCCCTCGGATGCCGATAATTTATTTGTAGTACTTACCGCTAAACAACTCAATGGAGACTGTGTCATTATTAGTAGAGCTTCAAATGAATCGTCTTATGCCAAGCTGAAAATTGCAGGGGCCAGTAATGTAATTATGCCTGATAAATTAGGGGGTGACCATATGGCATCATTGGTGGTAACACCCGATGTTATTGAGTTTGTAGATCGATTGACTATAGAAGGGAAAACTACTGCCAACTTAGAAGAAATTGCGGTAGATGATTTGCCCAAAAAATACATTAACAAAACAATTTTAGATTTAGATTTACGAAAAGAAACGGGCTGTACTGTAATTGGTTTCAGAAACCCAGACAGGGATTATATCATCAATCCAGAAGCCCAAATTAAACTTATAGCAGGTTCTAGCTTAATTGTATTAGGAAGACCCGAACAGATCATCAAATTGAGAGAATTGTTTTAATGAAAAGAGTTCTAATTACAGGAAGTAATGGATTGTTGGGGCAGTCTTTACTACGTTTATTGCTTCAGGAAAAAAACCAATTCGAAGTGATTGGTCTTTCACTAGGAAAAAATCGAAGTGGACGAGATGACTTTGAGTACCGATCTATCGATGTTACTTCGGAATCTTTATTGAAAGAGAATGTCCTAGAGATTCATCCAGATGTGATTATTAATACAGCGGCGATGACTCAAGTAGATGCTTGCGAAGAGCACCAGCAAGAATGCGATGCTTTAAATATTGGAGTTGTACAATCGTTGATAAGTGTTGCGGCACAAATCAATGCGCATGTTATTCATCTTTCGACCGATTTTATTTTTGATGGAAAGAAAGGGACCTATAAAGAAACAGATGCTCCAAACCCCATCAGTTATTATGGGCGCTCCAAGTTGAAATCGGAAGAAATTTTAATCGACTCAAAAATTGAATATACCATTTTAAGAACCATTCTTGTTTATGGCAAAGTTCAAGGCATGAGTCGAAATAATATTGTGCTTTGGGTAAAAGAACAGTTAGAAAATAAACAAGAAATCACTCTAGTTGAGGATCAATTTCGAACCCCTACTTATGTTGAAAATCTCGCTTTGGCATGTAAAATTTCTATGGAAAAAAAAGCACTAGGAATTTATCATGTAGCGTCCGATTCGCTTCTTAGTATTTATGAGATAGGGCAACAAATCGCCGAAGTTTTTGAACTCGATACATCTCTTATCAAGCCAATTTCAACGAGTACCCTAAATCAATTAGCAGCAAGACCTATAAGAACGGGTTTCGATTTAACCAAAACAGCAAAAGAATTGGATTTACATCCAACATCTTTTCAACAAGATTTACAAAGATTTAAAGAAAAACTTGCCAATACATATATTTAACGGGGAAAACTTGTCAAAAGGGCATTTTTTTATGATATTGCAAGCTTTAAAATAAGTACTCACATATAAACTCACTTATCAAATCAATTATGAAGAAAAAAATTCTTTCATTGCTTTTACTGGCAATTCCAATGGTATCATTTGCACAAGAAAAAGGTTTGGATCAGCAGATCGATGAAGCCTTTGGAAGTGCTACAGGTTGGTTTGTTAATATTGTTTTTTATCAAATCCCTTTTACAGATACAATTCAAGTCTATTGGGTATTGTTTCCGTTAATCTTGGGAGCTTTATATTTTACAGTGTATTTTAATTTTATCAACTTTAAGGGTTTTGTAACATCAATCAATATTGTACGAGGAAAGTATGACAGTTTAGAGGGTAGAGAAGATCATAATGTTGAAATTGCAAAATCGGAATTTACCGATGAAGAGGACAATCCAGACACAATAAGAATTGAAGGGCATTCGGGTGAGGTTTCTCATTTTCAGGCATTGACAGCTGCTTTATCTGCAACGGTAGGATTAGGAAATATTGCTGGAGTAGCGATTGCCGTTTCCATTGGTGGAGCAGGAGCTACTTTTTGGATGATTGTTGCTGGTTTCTTAGGGATGGCTTCCAAATTTGTTGAATGTACTTTAGGAGTTAAATATAGAGATATTGAAGCTGATGGAACCGTTTATGGTGGGCCAATGTATTACTTGACAAAAGGATTGAAAAATAAACCCTTAGGGAAATTTTTAGCCGTATTGTTTGCTATTTTCGTGATTGGAGGTTCGTTTGGGGGTGGAAACATGTTTCAGGTAAATCAAGCTTTTCAATTGGTAGAAAACATTACAACACCTGTGGGTGGAGTTTCTATCTTACACGGTAAGGGATGGTTGTTCGGATTGGTAATGGCTACTTTAGTTGGAGTCGTTATTATTGGAGGAATCAAAAAAATTGCAAAAGTAACCGATAAAATCGTTCCTTTTATGGTAGCGATATATGTTGCAGCTTCCTTATTTGTGATTTTTTCAAACTATACAATGATTGGAGATGCTTTCAGTCAAATTTTTAACGGTGCTTTTAGTCCAGAAGGAATTGCTGGGGGGGCTATAGGAGTTTTAGTACAAGGATTTAGAAGAGCTGCTTTTTCAAACGAAGCAGGGATTGGTTCTGCATCCATAGCGCATTCTGCAGTGAAAACAAAATATGCAGCAAGTGAAGGAATGGTTGCTTTATTGGAGCCTTTTATTGACACTGTAGTGGTTTGTACGATGACTGCTTTGGTATTAATTATCACAGGAAATGTAGCTGCTGAAAATGCATCACTAAACGATGCTCAGGCTATTTTATTGACCTCAGGAGCATTTGAGTCTGCCATTTCATGGTTTCCCTATGTATTGACGATAGCTGTTGTATTATTTGCATTTAGTTCAATGATTTCTTGGTCGTATTATGGTTTTCAAGGATGGGTTTTCTTATTTGGAAGATCAAAAAGAATGGAATATACTTATAAGGTAATTTTCTGTGTTTTTGTGGTCATTGGTGCTGCTGCAAGTTTAGGCTCTGTAATTGGTTTCTCAGATGCAATGGTTTTTGCAATGATGGTGCCCAATATGATAGGTTTAATTCTTCTTGCGCCAAAAGTGAAAGAAGAATTGAATAAATATTTGAACGCAATTAAAGAAAGTAAGGCGTAAATAAACATCAAATGAATGTATTTAAATCCCATTTCTGGTATGATAAAAGCCAAATAAATGGGATTTTATTTTTGATATTTTTGATTCTTCTCGTTCAATTCATTTCTTTTTGGGTACATCGGTATCCAGAGGAAGTTCCTCAAATGGATTCGTCCCAAATCATAGCTTTTCAAAAACAGATTGACAGTTTAAAAGCAATTGAGATAGAACGCATAAAACCTAAAATTTTCCCATTCAACCCCAATTATATCACAGATGCCAAAGCAGCCCAATTGGGAATATCTGTTCTCGAATTAGATCGCTTGCTCAAACACAGAAAAGCAGGAAAGTTTGTCAATTCAAAAAAAGAATTTCAGCAGGTAACAAAAGTATCCGACAGTTTGTTGGCTTCAATTTCAAATTATTTTAAATTTCCAGTTTGGGTAGAAAATAGAAATCGACTTCACCTGAAAAATAGGAGTGAAGCTGTTGGAAAGAACATTAGGACAAAACGCAGAGTTGAATTGGCCACCACAGATCTCAACGCGGCAACTGTCCTCGATTTTCAATTTGTACATGGCATTGATGTTTCTTTGGCTGAAAGAATTGTTCGGTATCGTTCTAAATTACAAGGATTTTCTATGGAAAGCCAGTTGTATGAGGTGTACAACATGGACGCAAAAAGTGCTCAAAATCTTTTAAAAATCTTTCAGATTATTGAGAAACCTACCATCCAAAAAGTAAATATAAACACCTTGAATTTCAAGGAATTACTTGCAGTTCCTTATGTAGATTATGAGCTTTGTAAGAAAATTTTAAACTATAGAGATGAGGTGGCTGAACTTCAGTCTCTATCAGAATTGAAAAATATCAACGAGTTTCCTTTGGAAAAATATGACAGAATAGCCTTATATTTGGTGGCAGAATAAACGACCCTAATTGCTATTACATGGACAGTATATATTTTACTGAGGAGCACGAAGCTTTTCGAACGAGTTTTAAAAATTTTTTACAAAAAGAAGTAGTGCCTCACATTGAAAAGTGGGAGCAAACCGGAACCATTGATCGCTTTATTTGGAAAAAATTTGGAGATATGGGATACTTCGGGCTGCAAACCCCCGAAGCCTACGGAGGGTTAGACTTAGATCTTTTTTATACAGTTGTCTTTTTAGAGGAATTGCAAAAAATAAACTCTGGAGGATTTGCAGCTGCCATGTGGGCGCACGAATATTTGGCGATGACCCATTTGAATTCGGAAGCTTCTGAAGAAATGAAACAAAAATATTTAGTACCCAGTGTTGCAGGCGAGATGATTGGTTGTTTGTGCATTACAGAACCTTTTGGGGGTTCTGATGTTGCTGGAATGCGATCTACAGCCATCAAAAAAGGTGATAACTATGTTTTAAATGGCTCCAAAACTTTTATTACCAATGGAGTGTATTCAGATTACTTAATTGTGGCAGCCAAAACGGATACTTCTGAAAAGTATAAAGGAATTAGCCTTTTTATTGTTGATAGAGAAACTCCTGGAGTATCTGCAACAAAATTGGATAAATTAGGTTGGAGAGCATCAGATACGGGAGAAATTGCTTTTGATAATGTTCTGGTACCTGCAGAAAATTTGTTAGGTGAAGAAGGAAAAGGATTTCCATACATTATGCAGCATTTTGCTTCAGAAAGACTCATTATGGGGGTCAATGCACATGCAAGAGCCGAATTTGCATTAGCTTATACCTTAAACTATATGCGAGAAAGAGTTGCTTTTGGGAAATCTTTAGATAGTTTTCAGGCGCTACGTCACAAAATTGCCGAAATGGCAAGCAAAGTAGATATGTGTAAAGAGTATAATTATTCTATTACAAAGCGTTTAGATCAAGGGCAGTATGTAGTGAAAGAAGCGAGTATGACAAAGTTATTGTCTACAAAAATGGCAGATGAAGTAATCTATGATGCACTTCAGTTATTGGGCGGCTATGGTTATATGGAAGAATATCCTTTGGCAAGATTGATGCGAGATAGTCGATTGGGACCTATAGGAGGAGGTACGTCAGAAATTTTAAAAGAAATCATTGCAAAAATAGTCATTGATCAAAAAGAATATAAACCAGTCACATAAAGATGATTTTAATCTTGAACTGTTAGGGTTGAAGACCGGAAAGAAGAATTTCTTAAATTAAATTTGTAGTTGGTAATTAATCCTTACCTTTGCAGTCCAAAATTAAAAACAAGCAGTTGAAGAACTGTTCTAAAATTTTTTGAGATCAGATGAAAGGAGGTGCCCATATATGTTAATTATACCCGTAAAAGAAGGAGAGAATATCGATAGAGCGTTGAAACGTTTTAAGAGAAAATTCGATCGTACGAAAACCATGAAGAACTTACGTAATAGAAAAAACTTTACAAAGCCTTCAGTAGCAAATAGAGCGCAAAGAATCAAAGCCTCTTATGTACAAAAATTAAAAACACAAGAAGAAGTAGGTTAATTCAATCTAGTTTTTCAATACCATAAATCTCGCACACTTTTGTGCGAGATTTTTTTTGCGTATTTTTTCATAGATTTGAATCAAAGAAAATAGAAATCATGATTCCAGCTTTTATAGAATATGTTTCCCTAGAAAAAAACTATTCTCAGCATACCGTTACGGCCTATCGAAATGATTTACTTTCTTTCAGTGATTTTTGCGAAAGCAGTTACGCACAAAATGAAATAGTAACGGTTCAGTACCCACAAATTAGAAGTTGGATCGTAAGTATGGTTGATCAAGGAATTTCTAATCGGAGTATAAACAGAAAGGTAAGTACTTTAAAGTCTTATTATAAGTTTCTTCAAAAAACGAAACAGATTGATATCAATCCTCTCACCAAACATAAGTCGTTAAAGGTAGCCAAGCGAGTACAAAATCCTTTTTCAGAATCCGAAATCAGTCAAGTGGTCCAATTATTAGCTGAAAAGAACGATTTTGAGTCGGTTCGAAATAAATTAATAGTAGAATTATTTTATTCCACAGGAATTCGACGGTCAGAGTTGATCAATATTCGATTAGAATCGGTGCATCAATCCGAAAAATTAATTAAAGTTTTAGGAAAAAGAAATAAAGAACGTTTTGTGCCTATACTTCCCTCGGTAATCAAAACATTAACAGCCTATTTGATCTTGAGAAAAGAGCTTACCACAACGCCTGATTTTTTATTCATTACAACTAAAGGAAATAAAATATATGAAACTCTTGTGTATAGAGTGATAAATTCATACTTTAGTGAAGTCTCCTCAAAAGACAAAAAGAGTCCCCATTTATTAAGGCATTCATTTGCCACACATTTATTAAACGAGGGTGCTGACTTGAATTCGGTAAAAGAATTACTAGGGCATGCCAGTTTAGCCTCAACACAAGTCTATACACATAATAGTATAGCTGAAATGAAAAAAGTATATAACCAAGCTCATCCTAGGAGTGAAAAAAAAGAATAATTCATGAAAGTATTCACTCAATCAGTCAATTTTAATGCAGATCAAAGTTTAATTGACTTTACCTCAAAGAAAGTAGAATCCTTGACAAAGTATCACGATAAGATCGTAGATGCTGAAGTTTTTTTAAAAGTTCAGAAGACAAGTGACAAAGAAAACAAGATTACAGAAGTGAAAATCAATATACCAGGTAGTGAATTGATGGTAAAGAAAGAAACCAAGACTTTTGAAGAAGGAGTGAATTTGGCAGTAGATTCGCTGAAAAGACAGCTAAAAAGGTCTAAAGGAAAACAGCGAAATTCATTAATTTCATAAAAAAACAAAAATATAATTACAAAAAGTTTTAGAATATAAAAAAACTTTATACATTTGCAATCCGTTAGAAATAGCGGGTTGTTTTTTTGCAACAAAAGCCGATGTAGCTCAGCTGGCTAGAGCAGCTGATTTGTAATCAGCAGGTCGTGGGTTCGAGTCCCT
>Ga0257120_1000489_pt1 | contig 29234 bp, 50 predicted proteins | sample SI106_10metaG_FD_190153 | JGI IMG/M metagenome (GOLD analysis project Ga0257120, IMG submission 190153) | Marine microbial communities from Saanich Inlet, British Columbia, Canada - SI106_10 | ecosystem: Environmental > Aquatic > Marine > Inlet | place: Canada: British Columbia | collected... | reverse complement strand
TTGCCACTAAATTCTCCAGCATAAGTTGTTGTTAATGATACACTCATTTTATTTAGTTTTAGTTGTTATTAATTATTTAGTCTTGACATTACTCTATCAATAGTTGTGCTTTTTCTGTTTTTAGAAACACTAAATTTTGATATAGCTTTGTTTACTTCTGGATTTGATACGATAGGCTCGGCACTTGGCTCGTTTAGTTCAGCTTGTACTTCAACAGGCACTTCGTTTAACTCAACTTTTTCGTGTTTAGCTAATTCTTCTGTTAAAAGGTTTCCTAAATCCTCGCTCAAATCTTCTTTTGGTTCTAGCATTGCTTTGATTTCTTCAATCATATCTTTAACTTCTGCTAGTTCTTCTTTAGTAGCATAGCCTAAAGATTCTTCTTCTTCTTCCGCTGCTTCAACCTCAACTTCTTCTTCTTCGGTTTCTTCTTCGGCTTCAGCATCTTTAATTTCAGCAATTAAGCCTTCTTCTGCTACTACTAATATTTTACCATCTTCAAGAATGTAGTCACCAACAGGCAAAGCTACTTTTTCATCTTCTGTAACGATAAACACTTCCACGCCACTTTCAAACGAATCAGCTTCGATGACTGTGCCGTTATCTAGTTTAGCTTGTTCTAGCTTAACTTCCTCGTTAAGGTTTAGAACGTCTTTGATTTTTTCAATCACATTGTTTGATTTCATACTTATATATAATTTAGATTAATTTAATTTGTATTTTCGTTATCCTTTTTTCTGAATTATAAACCATTCGATTCCATCGCTCCAAACTTGGATACCTTCATAAGATTTATTTATTACATAAGGAGCGTTTAAGCCGTCTAAAGTTTCCGTTCCTGTTGGTGTTAGCTCAACCCTAGTTGCAGCCGCAAATCCACCATTTGAAATAAATCGCATCACTCTGTTTGGGTGTTGTGCTGCCGTTGGTAGGTTTAAAGTCATCGTACCATTTGCACCGTCCCACGTCATTCGGATTAACTCTGCTTTCTCATAAGCTACATCCTGTAAATTTACTGTTTGACCACTAGAAACAACTAGAGTAACAGGTACTATATAGTTGACTATGTTTTCAATGGTACTTTGTTTGGTAACCCCACCCTGAACAACTACTGTTTTTTCAGCACCTTGTAAAGGTGTCGCTATTGGTAAAGCACTTATTTTTGAATTTGCCATTATGGTATAATATTATAGTTATCTTCTTGAAGTATTAAATCTCCGTTTTCTTGTGCTAAAAAATCTTCTTGTATAGTTGCTGAAGTACTTCCTATTCCTTGAGCTATAATATCACCATTACAACACTCAATAGAATAAGCGTCCCTATCCCTACATAAGCAACCCCTACGACCGCTCCTAGGACTTGTTTTGCTTGGTGTAAAATACTTAGACCACTTAATCATTTTCTAGTTGTTTAAGTTTAGCTTCTGCCCACGTTTTAGCCGATTTGCCACCCCATAATAAAAAAGAGATAGTTCCACAAGCTTCTGTATCTTCTGGCTTATAATATGCTTCAGCTCTTGACAAATAAGAATACATTCTTTTTATCGTTTCTTTGCTGATTGGTTTGCCTTGTGCTAATTGTTGTGCCCTTACTTTACCGACTTGTGTAGCGCATTTATTGTTTACATCTTCGTTAAGTTTTAAACCTCTTTTAGCGTTGTTACTTACTGAACTAGGATAGTCTGAGTAACTTTCTAAAACCATCTTTTTACCACCCTTAACACGCTTATCGTTTTTAATAATAGCTTTTATTTCGGATAGTAGGTATTCAGCTTCTTCTTCTTCTATTTGTGCTAGTTCGTCTTTTATTGTTTGGTCGTTTGGACGTTCCATTTTATCTGCAAAATATCCCTCAATACTAAAACCTTTTACTTTACCAGTTTTTACGAACTCATTCCAGATTTTATCGTTGTTTACTTTAACAGAACCAACCCAAGAACCCAACGGCAAATCCATTCCAAACTTAACGCTCTTATCGTGTACCTTATCTTCAACTATCCAACTTTCAACTAAACTTAAACCTTCCAATTCGTATTGGTGTTCTAGTGTTGAGTTGTTTTGTTTGCTATTCATTAAATACATTTGACTAGCTTTTAAGACAGTATCTTTTGAGAAATATATATAGTATTCATCTTCTCCGTTACGTCTATAAATAGGCTTGTTTGGTATTAATAAAGCACCCATTAATATTCTACGCTCACCATCTATTTCTGCAAGTTTAAACTCTTGGCTTTTTAAAGCTACAAAATCTTCTTCAATAGCTGGGTTTTCAACTACGCTTATAGCTTCTATCCCTAGTTCGCTTTCTTCGTCTAATATCAATTCGACTATTCTCATAATAATATATAATTAAATTTATTTATTTTTGTTTTTTATAAAGTTGCTCCCTCAACTATATTGTTTTCTAAACTTTGTGCTGTTGTTATATCATTCGACACTACATAAGCCTGTACTGGTTCGTTTGTTTGCTCTGCAACTGTGTCAGCTAAAACGCTTGTTTCACTTGCACCAACTACATTAAAACTTGGGGGAGCTGGAGCTGTACCCCCAGAACCACCAGAGGGCATATTTGGTTTGCTTCCAGCACTTCCACCACCTAAAGCACTTAAACCTTTAGCGGTTGCAGCTATACTACCAGCAATTCCCAATCCAGCACTTATTGAGTTAATCGCAACCCAAGGTTGCCCACCTGTTATAGGAGAAGTTGCTACTGCTTTAGCATTTGCAACCCCTGTATTTATTAATATTTTAGCTATACCAGCAGCATTTTCAGCTATTAAAAGAGCTTTTTGAACAGCTTTATTTTTACCAGCTAATTGTTTGCCAATAGCAATACCTTTTTCTGCAACTCCAATGGTTGCCAGTTGTATTCCCGCCTTTGCTTCTTTTTCTGCTAACAACTCATTTATTGTTTTTTGTCTTAACGCTTGTTCATCTTCTTGTTTTTTTGTTTTAGCTGCTAAATCTTTTGCGTCAAATTCTTCTTGTTTTAATAATTTAGCCTCATCTCTTGCTGTTTCTAATTCATCAGTTTTTATATTGTTTTCGTTAGCTTTGGCAATTAAATTATCGTAGTGTTCTTGTATTTTAATTAGCTCTAGTTCTCTTTTTTCTTGTTCAGAAACCGCTTCCGCATCCCTTAATGTTTTCTTTAAATCAGATAATTCTTTTAAACCAGCTTTTTCTTCTGCTTGAATCTGCTTACTTATAGTGTTAACCTCTCTTTGGACTTGCCTTGCTGTATTCGCTCTAGACGAAACTTGCCTATTAACAGCCGCTATTGCTTCAGCTTCTTTTGTTAGGTTTTCCTTGTTGCTTCGGCTAAAAGTATTTTCCTGTATTTGTGCGTCCCTTCTAAGTTTTAAATATTGCGTTTCCTTGTCAAGCAATCCATCTTCAAGTTTCTGAGCGTCTAACAGTGCTTGTTTCCTTTCTTCAGCTGAGAATTGGTCTTCTTGCCTTGATTTTAACCTCAATAATGCAATTTCGCTTTCTAACTTTGAACGTTCAACAATTAAATCACGTTCTATTTTATCAGCCTTTGCTCTCATATCAGCAACTGCAGCAGCAGCCTCTCCCTCTCTAACTTGTTCTTTAACAAATTCTTTGACTGAATTAGTTGCACTAGTTATACCGTCCCTTATTATTCCATAAGGTGAGTTATCAGCTAAGGTTTTAAAACCCTCTTTAGTGTCCTCTAAAGCACCTTTAAAATCACCGCTAAACACTTTATTTATAGCACTACCCAACAAAACGATACCATCAATACTCCCTTTAATTTTATCATCAACATAAGTTGTAATAGTATTTGCAAACTCTTTTATTGTTTCTATTGGATTTTCAAAAGCATTAATAATCCCCTCTCCTAAGTCTGCTAGTAAATCAACTAGGTTACCAGTTAAAGCACCAATAACAGACATTATTTTATTGAATTTATTTTGTCCTTCTTCGCTTCCTTTAAACGCTGCGGTTAAGGCTACGATTCCAATTATTAATGCACCAATACCAGTGGATATAATAGCCACTCGCATACTTTTAAACCCAGAAGTCAAATCGATTACACCGCCAAGCATATTCTTGAAACCACTAACCGCACCCCCAGTAAATTTATCTAACTGACCAGTCATCGCATCGGTACTAGCTCCTGTTTCTTTTATTTCTTTGTTAACACCGTCAATACTTTTTTCTAAGTCATTAACACCTTTAACCGCTCCTTTTGTATCAGCTTTTAAAATAACTGTTTTTTCTATTGCCATTGTAACTCTTGTTTTAAAGTTTTGTAACCTTCTTTAATTGTTGTAGGTAGTTTGTATTTGCCTTGTGCTATTCGCAAGTTTTCGGTTTCTCCGTTAGCGTATTTTAAACTTTCTATTATTAATTTTATCATAATGTTGTTTCAAATAAATCTGTATCAAATGCTCCGGCTTCTTCACCGTCAATATCGTATCTTGCTCTTAATGAAATTTTGTAAGTAGTTCCACTTTCTAAACTACCAATCCCAGCCGTTAAATCACCAGGAGAATTAAAATCCCAAAATACATCGTCTAATAGAATTTCATAACCTAAAATGTTAGGTTCTGTTATTTCATCCCACTCTACGCTTATTGTACTACTTGTTTTGCTTGTTGTCTGTAAATTCCCAACTCTTCCTAAGTTTCCTAATTGACCATTTAATAATTGACTTACATTCTCTGTTAAATTATAAAGTTCTAAATCGCTTTTATTTGTTAGTAGATTTGTCTTTATAGAATTTATTCTGTATTGTGTTGTGCCTATAATAAATATATCGTTTAGTCTATATTTTAAAATAATACTCAATGGCAAGTAAGCTGATACATTTGTTTTTCTGGCATTTTTAGCAAATATATTGGCTACATAGTTCCTGTAATATTTTGTGAATAAATCATTAGAAATTTCTTGCGTTGTGCTTCCACTAGCTAAAGTATATTCATCGTTCTCAATACCAAAATTTAATTGTAAACTTATAAAGCCTGTTGAAATATTTGATATAGAATTAGACGGTCTTAAATAAGGGTTTATGTTAGTTAAAGTGTTGTCGTCGTTTTGAAATAAAAGCGCATCATTTGTAGCTGTGCTATAAGAATAAAATAATAAAGGCGAACCTATTGTTGGCTCAAACTTTTTATCTAACATAGCACCTTGAACAATTGTTGTTAATTGACTTGAGTCCTCGTCTGTTAATCTTTCGTACATCATTTTCTCAAAATCAACTTCAACCTTATAATCTTTTCCGTCAAACTCATCGTTCCCATAGCTCTCCTCAGAAAATATATTACCTTGTAATTCTTCTGAATATTGTACTAAATACGATTTTTTGCTTTTGAAGTTAAATCTCATATTTTTAAACTGTAATAACTTAGATACAGTTTTCTTGCTAGTATCTACATATTCCGTTATGTCATAAGTTTTCCCAGCATTATAATAATCATCTAAAGGTAATACCGTTATAACTCCGTCCTCTTTATATGCAGTCAAATTAAACATAGTAAAGATATTTTTAAGAAAATCAAATGTTTTAATTTTAGGAATTTGCCTATTAATTGAAATTATATTTTGTGATGCCACACCTAATTTTTCATATACTCCAGTAGCAATTAACTCCCCATTATTACCAGTACCTATATATCGTCTATTGTATTCAACTGTTAAATCTTGCGATATACCTAAGGTATTTTCTGTAATTATATTTATAGTAAAATCTACTAAAGCACTCCCCCACGAGGAGCTTGAAAAGTCTGAAAGCTGAAACAACCAATCAAAGTTTGCAGACCCTGTCCTATCATTACTCCACATAAGACTGTTATTTGAAGATTTTCTACACTCAATCGTATAACTTGTTGTGTCTGGAGCATTAACGGTTAAGAAAAATTTATATCTATAAAAAATACCGTACCAAGTATCTTCTGAAATTGAAATGTCATTTTCTCTGCTTACTACTGCTGGTCTTAATTCAGCGCCACTCACAAAAGAATAACCCTCTCCGTTTGCGCCATCTCCATTTAGTCCAGGTGACCTAAATCTAGTACTTATAGTTTGAACATCTCCGCCCTCAATAGCGTTACTCATATAACCCTCTTCCCTATGAAGCCACATATACAATCTATTAAAAGCCGAACTGTTAAAAAACTCTTGGCTAAATACAATTTGCGGATATGTAGTTTGTATTGCGTTAAGTATAATCTTAGCTTTAATGGCTGGTTTTAAATCTGTAAAAGTTAAGTGTGTGCCTGTTATAGCGTCCCTATACCCAGGGTTGTTATTATAATTATATCGCATATTTTTACTATGCGTTATAAGTGGAAATATTAAATCGTCACCCTCTGCACTTCCTTGTAATTTACTTTTAACAAAATCGTTTGTATAATTAAAATTTAACGCTTCTGGATATATTAAAGAGCTTAATTCATTTTCAGCAAGTATTTCTTTAAACTCTATCGTTTCTCCTGTGAATACTAATTTATAAGAATAAGCTACATTGTTTTTTAACTCAACCGAATTTAAACGCAACTTACCTACTTTATATGTTACGCCATTTAATTGAATAAGTCCGTCCCCTTGAAATCTAGCATCAAAACTATTTGCTATTTCACTATTGTGATAATGTCTAAAAAATTTATTATTATGCTTAGATGCTGGGACGCTAAACTGTTGGCTAAACGGTGCAAATATTTTAGCTGGGTCTTTTACATTCTGGATAGTATCTGTAATTGATACGCTCTCATCTTTAAATAATTCTAGCTTTGTATAATCATCGTAAATTTGGTAAGGTTGTCCAGCTAGGTTTGGGAAAGCTCCACCGTCAATATCTAAGGCGTTAGCGTTTCCGCCGGGTGCAATTGCAGTTATAGAACCAATAGTGCCAGAGTTTAAGTTTTTAATTAATTGACCTACTCTAAAATTACCTGTTGTAAAATCTGTTGAAGTATCTACAAGACTAGTATTTGTAGGAAAATTCCCCTCGCTAGTGTGTTTTTTACCCTCTCTAATATATAAGTCTATTATCTGCATTTATCGAATATTGTTTATAGTATCAAAAGCAAAGTCTATTTTTATTGTGTAGTTAATTAGCTTGTCGTTAAGACTAGTTTTATAACTGAAGCTAGAATCTGTTACATTTACTGGTAAAACATTCCCATCTATTTCAATCCAACAATCCTCACTCAACTGCATTTGCCTGAATACTTCGTTGTATGCTTCTGGATAAAACCCTGTATTTAAGTCCATTTTTTCAGTACCCATTTTATATAGGTTTTTTGTCTGATGCTTATCTACTGCATAGCTATTTGATACAAGTGTATTCCTTTTGAAATCTTCTGCTTTAGTTGATAGTTGTTTATTGCTTCGTTTAAAAAACCATATATTTTGCAATGCTCCAAACTTGTTTATAAAACTTAATTTGTAAGGCTGGTATTTGCATTCTTCAATATTATCTACTTTGATTAAATCAACGCTTCCGTCTATTGAGTTTATGTATATAGTATCAACAGGAAATAAAGCCGTACTATCTAAGAACTGGTTTAAGCATAGATTACCTTCAAAAGTTCCACCATCATTTAAAACCCTTTCTTCAAATTCATCTGCTGGGTTTATTGTATTGGTTACATATTGTATTTGAGTTGATGACCCAGTTGTTACACTAAAGTTTTTTTCATATAGTTGCTGACCATTTGAGTAAAAATAAACGTTAGATACTTTGCTAGTATCAACAGGCAAATAGATAGGAGCATCGTCTAGCTTTACTATTGTTAAATTAGACTGTAATAGTCCACTATCGTTTTGAGGATTAACACCATCTTGAAAATATCCGTAACCGTAAAACGCTTTGTTTTCAACGATAGGCATTACAATACCGTTACCACTTACTACTTTAGATATACGATAATCAACCCACAAAATTTCTGTTTCATAATCTTCAGCATTGTAAGTCATATAATCTCTCACAAGTTCTGCTATTTCAAAATTTACAGTAAAGTTTACCGCTGATGCGCTTAATACATACGTTGGGGTTACTGGTCTTGAGCCTTGCGCTCCTGTATATATCCAAAGACTTAAAGTTGCACTTTCTAAATTGTTTAAATTAGAATATACATAGTATGGACTTCTTACGTTAATTTTTGCCATTTTATCGTTCTGTTAATTTTATTAAATCTTTTTCTAGTCCTATTGAATAGGCTTTTATTAATTCATCTGGAAGCCTTTTAAATGCAGCTACAAATGGCTTAGTAAAAAACAAACTAGGTTTAATTCCTTTTTGGTATATACTCCTAGCAATTAAATAAGCTGTACTTTGGTAGCTTAAAAACCGCCCTGTCTTTTTATCCCTGAATTGTATTTTACGTCTTTTAACATAGCCTTCCATCGCTTCAGTTAAACCGCCCTTCCTTCCAGTACCAGTCCCAAACCTAAACGGACTATTTGGTGCTTTTGCACTTGAAGATTTACCACGAACTCCTTTGTCTTGAAACTCTCCGTACTGCTCCATACTAAAGCCTAGTTCAGCTCCTTTTGTTGTTAGCTCTACATTATAACCTAAACTGTTATAAAGTCCCTTAGTGTCGTTCTTATCGCTTTTAGATAGATTGCTTCGGCTCTGTTGTATAACGTACTTAGCGAACTTGTTTAATTCTTCTTGTAGGGCTTTATCTGCTAACATATTTCGATGTCGTTATTTACGAACACGTCAAACGTTGCAGTCCAACCAGCTACTTTGTTTTCAAACCTATCCACAAACGGCTCAAGACTTGCGTCACCATCTAATTGATATTTGTCGTTGTATAAATCGCCACGTCTTAAAACTTGCACTAACTTATTTAAAACTGCTAGTTGTGTATTTAAAACGTCTTGCTCATTATTGTTTCCTATAAATATATCTGAAGTTGGTTCTTTGCTTTCGTCCACTATATCCATTGCAAGGATAGAAATGTTAAACCTTAAAACGCTCTCTTGTGCTGTGACAGTATTAACTATTAAATGCGATAAAGGAAATATAGTTTGCTTAGACAAATCAACATCAAACAAATCACCCTCTGTAACGGTATTAACATTTATATCGCCTAGTAAAGCGTCTTTAATAGTTTGGGTCAATAAGTAGTAACCCCTTATTCCTGTTTGGCTCATTTGAATTTGCTTTTAATATTCCTTGCTTCTATTTCGTTTTTTTCTTTTGTGTATGTTAAGTATGTCAAACACTCGTGGACATTTAGTTTAGTGATATCTTCAAACCTTGTAATATCTCCGTTAGCGATTGCATAGATTGAATTGTACCATCCCCATTTGGTTGTGAAGCCAGAAATTGCACTAAGCTCTCCTCGTTCTGTTTGCTCGAAGAGTTCAGGATAACTGTCGATAAGTCTTTCCCTAAATCGTAAAAAAAAACCATTGCACCGAAACACGCATCTAAAGGATAGTTCTTAGCTTCTTCGTTTGTGTCTGGGTCGTATTCTTTTAAAGTGTACCTTGTGTTTTTCTTTAAGTCAATAGGTCTGTATAAAACATTCATAGCCCTATGCAAGTTATCGTTATCACCCATAAAGGTATCTAAGTCCACATACTCACCAAAACTCATATTTTCCAAGTCTGGAATAAAACCGTAGTCTTTACCATTCATTTGAAACCTATTTATAAGCTGGTGTTCTACGTCAAACATATTATTGATGATAACACAAATATCTGTTATATCTTTTGCTTTCATTGAACGTACAACCTCAACAGGCACTTTACAGAATATCTCAATCATTTTAGATTGCACCTCTGATTCCTTTGTAATATCTAATTTTGAAAACTCCTGATACTGTCCTAGAGTTATTTCATTTAACGTTGTTGGTATGCTTAACTTTACTTCCATATTAATATATAAACTTTTTTAATTTATTTTAGTAACTATAAGATACAAAAAAACCCCTACATTTCTGTAAGGGCTATATTGATGGTTTATTTTATTAGTTAGTTCTAAATATATAATAATCCTCTTCCCCAAACTCACACTCCAACTCACTACCGTCATAAGAACTAAATGTATGTCCATAGCCGTCCACAGAACAATTCTCTGCAGTTTGCTCCCAATCAATAGCTAACCAACTAGGTGCTTTAACATCGTAACAATCCTCTGTTATCTCCTTTATTGTTTCTACATATATATCCCATATACAATCAGAGTTAATTATTCTATACTCATTCCCATCAATTTCTATATGGAAATCATTTTCTGAATTTAATAAGTCTTCAAGCTCATTAACCTCATCTCTGTTAACATCAAGTTCTAACTCTTCACTGATAAACTCTAAAATTTGTCTTTTAATTGTCATAATATATTTATTTTTGTTTAAAGCAAAGATAAGAATTTTTTTGTATTAACAAACATTTTATTAACTTTTTTTTTGATTTTTTTTCCAACAGATTAAGACACTGCATATTTACCGAAGTTTGGTCTGCTCATTATTGAGTAAGTTGCATAACGAACAGCATCTATTAAATGATTATTTTTATCAACTGGCGTGTTTGTTAGCTTCCCAGATTTATCAGTAACCCATTTATAATTTCTGAACTCCATTATAAGGTTATCATCCGAAGTAACTAAATGTATTTTAAAACGCTTTAACAAATCAATACCAGCGTTTACACTATCTCTACCTTTTAATGATGGTTGTATGTTATGACCCATTCGTCTAAGCTCGTCTATTAATCGTGGTTCTGCTGCATCAAAATATATTGTATTACGTCCAACACTTTCTCTTTTGAAATGGTCGCTTAAATCTTTTGTAGTCATCATTGTCCTATATAGATGTTCTTTGATGTATAGGTTATGGTCTTTCTTGTAAACACTAACCAATGTGCTTGGGTCATTCGTATATCCAGCATCTGCACCATAACTAACAAGCTCTGCATCGTGTGGTATATGTGGGACTTCATAATAGTTAAATATAGTCGCTTTACTTATACCTTTTTCCCCTAGACCGTAAATTTGCCAATACTGTTCGTCTGTTTGTTTTAGTCGTTCTATTTCTTTTATTATGGATTTATCTAAAAAAGGATTATCTAAATAAGTTGTTTTGTAAAAATCTACATCATCTCTATTTAATACCTTGTCATATATCCAATGGTATTCATCAGAGGGATTGTAATCGATTATTATTTTTTCTGTGGTTCTAAACACTAATTGTTGCCAATCCTCAAAATCTAACTCATTCGCTTCGTTAATAAAAAGAATATCCCTTTTACGCCCTCTTATCTTTTGTGGCTGGTCAACGCTTATAAATTCAACAAGGTTGTTGTTTAGCTTGTATTCACTTGATGACTTATTGTGGTGTTCCTCTCTATATAGACCATACTGTTTTAATATATCTATGAAGTCACGCATTACAGTCGCTCTAACGCTGGGGAACGTTTTACGAGCTATTGTTATAGTCTTGTTATTATTCTTTAAGCAATATTCAAATATAATGTAAAGCAATATATTAAAAGTCTTTCCAGACCTCGTTCCACCTTGCTCAACTATTATTTTGTTTCGGCTCTTTAATAAGTGTCTATAAACAATATTAGTCTTTATCTTTGATATTGTCAATTATTTCAATTTGAAAATTAGTAGGCATTCCATCAGCTCCTGTTATTTCTTGCCTTTCTACATAACCTCGTTTCTTGCCTTTACTTTTTAGATAAAAAATCATTTCAGCAGTTTTACCTTGCTTTATGTTTTCAAACAATTTACTCTCAACAAAATCCAGTGCTATATTTTGTATATCCTCTACTTCTTGTGCAAATATATCATCATCTTTCAACCAACCGTAAAATGTAGTTCTGCCTACACCAACTTTTTTACAGGCTGTCGTAACAACACCTAAAGACATTTCTAGGGCTTCTATAATCGCTTTTTTATGCTGTTCGGTTTTGTTCATAATCCTTTAAATGCTTTTAGTGGATAAAATACTAAACTATTTCTATATCCATCTTTATTTGTTGGTACAATAGGTGTAACTCCGTGAACATTACGCCAAGCTGGGTAAACTAACATTGAATTATCACAACTATCCATAGTTGCATCATAATCTGGTACAGTAGTATTACCCCCTGTGGCATTATTCTTTTTAGCTATAATAACATTAACACAACCTTTTATATTACCATTATCCCTATGAAACGGTGCAGGTATATTATAGTTTGAGATACTACTCGTAAATAATTTACCGAAACGCCATTTTTTAGGTACATTTTCTTCTATAAGTTTTTTTTGGTTTTCGTATATATTCGGCGTTAGTTTTTTTATTATTTCTTCACTCTCTTTACATAATAACATCATACATTTAATAAAAGTTTTTGCACTATCAACATTATGCACACTACTTATAGTAGGGTATGGTCTTCGCATATGAGGTTTTGGTGGTACACTTCCAATAATTGTGCTATACTGTAATACTTCATTTTCTGAATTAGTAAAACCGCTTGACCTTTTCATTACGCTTTTAGGTACTTTTTTACTTCTTAACTCTTGGTTCGCAAGAGCTGCTAATTTAGACGCTTTTTGTGAATATTTAGATATATCTTTTATATAAAACCCAATTGGTTCTCCGTTGTGCAAAAATAATGTATCTTCTGTAATATTAGGCTCAATATGTCCGCATACATCTCCAATTTTTGTGTTATGCTCTATTTGTTTAAGTTCGATGTGTTTCATTTTTTTTCCTGTTTTAATTTTTCAATAAGCATCATACCTACATAAGCTCCTTTTTCTCTCCAATATTTAACTAACTCAAAAGCCTGTTCATAATGTTCTAATTCAAAAGGGATTTGTATAGCTTTTTTTACACCACTCTTCATATCTTCTAAATCAACTGATAAATCATCATCATCTAATATCGAATAATCTACATCTTCTTCTGGTGTCCAAACGTCTAAACCCCATTCTTCCATTTGTACATTATTCCACTCATTAGCCAGTATATCCCAATCCCACTCTCCAAATCCTATATTATCTTTTACTATGAATTCTCTTTGTTGTGCTTCTGTTAGTTCGTCTGCTTTCAGTACCCAAACTTCTCTTAGTCCAGCATCTTTACAAGCTCTAAGTCGCATATTCCCACCTAGTACAACCATATCAGCGTTAACTACAATCGGTCGTAGCTTTAACATTTCTGGGAACTCTTTAATTGAATTTACCAGTTTCTTAAATTTGTAGTCTTTAATAAAACGAGGGTTATTCTCGTTTGGTTTTACTTTACTTATTTTTACTAATTCCATACTTATATATAAATTTTTATAGATTATTTTGCTACTAGCACAATACAGGGTTTTTTACTTTCTTGTTTAGTGTAGCACCTTTTATTTCTGGTATTGTCTTACGCTTTACTCTAGTCTTTATTAATGTGTTAAAGGGGTCTAGGCGTGTTTGTTTAAACTCTTGTAGTGTTTCTATATCCCATTCGCTTATAACGTCTGTAACGCTCTTAATACGCTTTAGTGTTTCGTTGTTGGTTGTTTGTTGTATTTCTTTTTTTATTTTGGCTTTTTCTATATTTCCAAAAGGTTTGCATAGCACTAACCCCAGCTCGTCTATCAGTTCATCGTGCTTGTCTTTATCTTTATATTCTATGACGTCTATTGTATTGCAGTGGAATAATACAAGGTCGTGCTGGTTGCCTATCTCTTTCCCTATTGCTTTAAAAGTTGCTCCTGTTTCTCTTGCGAGTTTACAGAATACCTTTCTAGCATATACATATTTTCTTTTTCTTGATTTTATTGAAATATCAACTTCAAATTTTTCGCTTACTGCTTTTTTTAATATATCTAATCTCATTGTTTTATTTTAGTTGAATTCTGCGTGTTCTAAACACTCACTACAAAGGCTTTCGCTTATTTGACTTGGTTCTGCATTACAGCAGTCTGAACCTATGTGTTCTTCTGTATGTGGGTTGTCTATTGCGTATTGTACTATTTGTTTTGGTGTTTTCATTTTGTCTATATTTTATTGTCTATTGTTTCTATTAAGTGTCTAAGGTCTGAGCGTTCCCAAGTTCCTAAGTCTAATCCGTTTATAAGGAATTTATAATAGTCTTTACGGTCTGTGTCTTTTATTTCTATATTTATATACATATTAATCTAGTTTAGTGAATTCTGCTGTTTGGTTTTTATTGTGTTCTTCTTTGTTTTGGAAGTAGTTATCAACTAGTGCGTCAATCATTACTAGTTCATCAATAGTGGCTACTTTTATTTTATGCATTAAGCTGTCTATTTTGTTTAGTACATTGGTACACATTTCAGGGTTGTTATTGTACACATTATTAAACCCTTCTTGATATATTCCTTCCAGTAGTTTTGATGTCTTATTTACTTGCAGCTTTACGTTCTGCTTAAACCCTACGCTTCCTTTTAAGTCATCGTTTGCTTCTAGTAGTAATTGACTTATCAATACGCATTTTAAATAGCTTAGGTGCCTGTGTGTTATTGGGTCATCTTGTACCCCTCTAACTTGTTCTTGGTGTTCTAGTTCTTTTTGTTCCATTCTTTCGTAGTATTCTTTTTGTTCTTTTCTCATTTGTTTTTTTCTATCCATTGTTGTTGCTGCTCTCTTAGGTATTCTATTTCACGTCTTAAATAATCTGCTGCTTTTTCTAAGTCTTTTAACTCATCGTCTTTTTTTCCGCTTCTGCAAATATACTTAATTATATTTCCCCTATTGAAGTTTAGCTCATAATCTTTTATAAAGTCTATAACGTCATAGCCTTTTCCGTTCTCGTAATGTAAATAAGTTGCTCTCATAGTTTTATTTATTTAATATGTAATGTAACGTTCCTTTGCTTGAAATGTTAAATTTTTCCATTGTTTTTTTATATGATTTTCTCTGTTTGTAAAATAATATTATTTTGTCGTGGTCGTGTATTTGTGCAAAAGAAGAAGCATATCTACCCTTTGCTTTTCTTACTTCTGGCTTCATATCCATCATATTATCAGATTGAGTGCCTATTGCTATGTTATCCCTAGAATTGTCTAAGCTGTTGCCGTTCAAGTGTCTGCATACAATCCCAGTTTTATATATATCATTTCCGTATTTTTGATATGCTTGAAGCCTGTGGGTTAAGCAGTTTATCCAACCGCCATTATTTCTTATTTTAATCTTATAATAACCATTAGACACACATCCTATTGGTTTACCCTTTAAACCTATTAATTGACCGTTCTCTTTTACTCTATAACCTAAGTTATATGCTGTTACTTCGTTTCTGTTAAAATTACTCATTTTGTTTTTATTTTATTTAATTCGTTTTGATATGCTTGTGCTGCTTCTTTTTCGTCTGTGAAATATCCGAGATGTTTTATTTTACCATTTATGTATATATTGGTTCTCCACTTACTTTGATTTTTATGCCAAGAAACTCCCACGTATTTTGACGAACCTCGCTTTGTGTCTTTTACAGTGTTTTCTCTGTTTGAAATTAATTGTAAATTATATAACTTATCATTTTCTTTGTCGTTGTTTATGTGGTCAACAACTATTTTATGTCCACAAGGTTTATGATTTAAAAAAGCCATTGCAGATAATTGACTTATTTTACAATTTGTAAATTTTCTTCCATTTTCACAAAGATTAACTCTATACCTACCTCTTTTATTTATGCTTTTTTTTAAAACTTTAAACTTGTTAAACTTTAAACTTCTAACATTCCCTAAATTACTAACTTCATAACTTTTAAATGTAGGTATGTCCTTCCATACTTCTATTCCTAATCTACTTAATGTTTTTGCTGTCATTTTGTTTTTGTTTTATAATAATGCTAATATTCTTAAATCTTCTTGTATGTCTTTAATCATTTTTAAAGCATCTTCATAGTCTTGGTTCTCCATTGCTTCAATAACTATATCTAGGTCATATACAAATCTAATCATTTGTTCTAAGTTTTAATAAGTGATAGCACTCTGCATACTTCTGACGTGCTTTGCCTTTGTATTCTTGTTTAAATAATTCGTACATCTTTTTTGTGTATTGATATTTTGTATCGCATTCAGCTAAATATTTTTCTGCAAACTTTTTTCCTTTACCTTTAAAATAGTTTACGTTATCAGCTGTGTCACCAATTATCATTTGCTCATAAAAGTTGTATAAGGCTTCGTCCTCGCTTATATCTAAAACTTCTTTGTGTTTATAGTGATAGTTGTACATAAGGCAAGGAAATTGCTTATAGTCCTTGTCAATACTTACTATCATAACATTATCACGTCCTAAGTCGTTAGACAGTTCGTGCCAATATCTAGCCACCATATCATCAGTTTCAATTCCATAACCCCAGATGCTGTCGTATTGGTCTTTAACGAATTGGTGCATTTCATTTAATAAAGGCGGTAACTCTTGCTTTTTTCTATTGGCTTTGTAGTCGCTTGTAATGAGCTTTCTAAAATTTCCCTTACTACCGCTAAACGTTAGTACTTCTTCTATCGGATACATATCTTCAAGCTTGTTTACTATGCTCATAAATTGCTCATCAAACTTAGCTTGGGCATCTTCTATATCTCGATAGTATTTGTCATCTTCTGGGTTCTCTCGTTTCTTATAACAAGAAGCGAAGATTAAACTATCTGCATCTACTAGTAGTATCATTCTATATCTAAATTAAAGCATTGAACTGAGCAATAATAATCGCCATTTGTTTCAGAACCACAACAAGCACATTCTGTCTTTGCGTCTGGTTCATCTATATAACTGTCAAAGTAATTCATATTTCGTATTGTTTTAATTTGTTTTCTAAATCTTCTATTTGCTTATTCAAGCCTATAAGCTGCTTGTTTTTTTCTTCTCGTATAATTCCTATGCGTTTTGTTAGTACGCTGTTTTCTACGTTTAAAGCGTTTACGTATTGACCTATCTCGGTCATTCCCTTTATAAAGTTTCTTAGCTCTTTATTGGCTGGTTTTTGTTTGCTCCATTCCATAACCTTATCCGCTATGTGATTAAACCAAAGATTATATGACTGTTTTTGTAGTAGCGTCATTACACTGATAAACCAAAGATAAACCCTAAAGTAACTAATAAAATCGCTGAAGCTACAGCAGAAGCCATTATAATCAACTCACGCTGTTCGTTTAGTTCTTCATCTCTTTGCTGTAAATCCTTTTTAGTGTAAACCTCTATGCGGTTCTTTCTAGTTTCAATGTGTAGTCCTGTTTTTGTCTTTTTCATAATTATATGCTTTTAATATATTCAATTGTTTGGTTTTTCATATGGTCAATATCTAACCATTCTAATAATTCAATAGTGTTAAATACTATTGTTTTAGGTTCACCATATTCGTCCATTCCACTAAAATAAGTTTCGTTATCTTTTGTACTCATAAATGTGTTAATGTCGTGTAAGTTACTGTATTTCGTTTTCATAATGTTTGTTTTTATATTAATTTTGTTAACTTTAAATTACCCTCAGTAGGTGGCATTAAATCAGTACCTTTACAAGCAGTAGATAATAAATTAGTAAATACATCTGCACCCCATTGGATAGGTTCGTGTTTAATTCTTACACCTATATGCTCAGCATCTTCATAAATATCTGTTATAACTCCAGTTACTGTTTCACCTAAATTAACACAACTTACTTTTTTCCCTATTAGGTTAATATTTATTTCTGATGGCTTCATATTGTTTATTTGTTATTGTTGGTACAAATATAAAACTTTATTTAGTTATAAACAAATAATTAACTATTTTTTTTATTTATTTTTTCTTTTATCTGGAAATAGCTATCCCATATACCAATTTCTAGTTCTTCATTTAAGTTAATTATTGCAGCGTCTTGTTCTTCCAACAGATAACAAGGCTTTAAAACCTTTTTCTTAGTCCAAAGCGTTGTATCAGGACAGTATATATCTTTAGTCTTTAAACCCTCTAAATTATTAAGCCAGAACATATAATTGCCTTTAGGGTCGTTCACTAGGTATAAAGCAACCTTGCCTGTTTCAATCAGTTTGTCGTGTTTAAACTTCTCAAGTATTTTCGTGTCATAGTATTTATTTCTAAACTTCATTTCTATAACACATTCTTGACCCTTTGGCGTTGTGCCTGTGGCGTCCCAGCTTTCATTCCCTTTCCCTGTATGGGTTAAGTTCCACCCATCTAAATTTAAAAGCGTTACAACGGCTTTTTCCCAGTTATGTATTTTCTCAATCATTTAATTTTGTTATATATGTTATCTAAATCTTTTATCCACATTACTAGAATTTTAGGTTTACAACTGCAAGGCTCATAGTAGGTGTGGTTTAAGTAACGAGCGTGGAGCGTACAGAGTAGCCTGTACTGTTCTTTTGATAGCTTTGTGGTTACATTTGCTTTAAAGTCCACCCAAGCGTCTTGGTCTTCTATTCTCATAAGTCTATATTTATATCGTTCCAATCATCACGCCTTTGGTCGCAACCGCAATCGTCACCCCATATTTTTTTAACTAGCCAATGAATGCCAGTGTAATAAGTAATGTAATAAAATAAATCTCCCAATCTCATAACTTGTTTTTTATATGTTTCTTTGCGTTTGTATATGTATTGTAAAGTGAATAATAACTTATTTTAGTGTTTCTGCTTAACTCTGCAACGCTTACACCCTTTGCGACTATCTCAAATATTTTTTTATCGTACCAATACATTTCGTTTAATATGCTATCGATATGGTTACGCTGCTTCGCCCATTCTTTTTCATCAATACCACTTTCTTGTATTTCTTTAAGTTCGTTTATATCTTCTAAATAAACTTTCTTTTGTCTTAGGCTTGACTTATATAAATTTGTGTAAATACCTCTTAGAACTTTATAGCAGTAGTAATGATTTATCTGGTCTTTATAGTAAAGGTCTAAACCTTTTTTTACATCAGCATCAAGCTGTATATACATTTCCATAACTACGTCCTCGCTCATTGATGGGTTGCAGCCGAAACTTTTTACTATGTTATTCCAATCACTATGCTTTTTGTAAGCTAGTTCTAAAATTGATTTCATTTATTTAATTATTAAAATTCGCCCTAACTTGTTCGTTTGGTTTATTAGGCGTTAATGTTCTAGGTACAAAGTATTCTAATGGGTCGTATATTTCGCCAACCACAAAAGGCAATCCAAACTCATTAATACTAAAGCTAAACGTATCAAAAGCGTAACCCCTAGAACGTTTGCAGCTTACTGTTATCCATTCTTTATTTACTGTGTTTATTTCAAGTTGTATTTGGTTTTCTGTCTTTTTTTCAAGGAACGAGCCTAAATGTCCTGTTGGTTTGTCGCTTCCGTAATTACTATGTATAACCGTTACTATATGGCAATCGTATTTTGCAGATAGCTGCATTATTTTCTGAACACATAAATTTGATTCTTCTAAATTATTAACGTCACTAACTAAATCAGCAATACCATCAATAATAACTAAACCATTTTTACCTTTGTTTTGCTCTAAACAGTGTTCTATAAATTGTATCCGTTCCTTGTATCCTATTGTTCTAAGTGCATACGTATGATAACAACCTATCTCTTTAGTGTTTGACATATCCTGAACACGCTTAAAAACTCGTTGAGCGTGCCAGTGTCCTTGTTCTGTATCAAAGTGCATTAAGCACCTACCTTCACGATGTCCTTTAATTTTACCACCAAAGTTATTGCCACCGCTTAAATAAACAGAAGCTAGTAAAGATACAAAGAAGGTTTTCTTGCTCTTTGGGGGTGCTTGTACGAAGCTAAAATTCCCATACGTTCCAATAGGGATGGGCATTGTAATATCACCACCTTTCGCTTGTATGGTTTTTTCACCCAGACTTAAAGCCGTTGGTGGGTACTCCATAACCTCTGATGTATCAATAGCACATTCTTCTGCTATCAACTCCATCAACATATTATGTGTGGTTTGTTCTTCTGTTATCTCTTTCATTGTTTTGTATTGTTTTGTAAAGGTAATAAAAAAGGCGGTTATTACACCGCCCTAGTTTGTTAAAATGGTAAGTCGCTTGTTTCAGCTTCTTGTACCACTTCTTTGGCTTCTTCACGTTCAGCCTTTACGATGTTTCCATCAGTCCAAACAACTTGACCGTTCCCAATATAAGTTCTTGGTTTCTTAGCTTCCCGTTCTTCTTGTGTTTGGCTAATCATAATTGATGCGTTATTTCCGTAACGTGTTTCGTCATTTACTGACATTGTAAGGTTTACATAAACCGCTCCATCTTTTCCAGCGATGAATTTCTCCTTTGGTAATTTGTCCACTCTTAGTGAATAGTTGATAATTGCTCCCATAATTTAATTTAATTTAATTGTTATTTATTTTTTAAATGATTCTGATTCGTCCTCTCCGAACACTCCCAATTCGTAAAAACCGGTTAATTTTAAAACGGCTCTTGACATTGCTCGCTTCTCTGCCATCTCAGCAACGTACCAACTATTTGTTGAACTGTCTTTATAGCTATCACCTTTTAAGGCACTGCCAAAGGTTTCAATCGTTGCAGCTCCTTTATGTGCTACGGCTTTAAATACCGCAAAGTTTGGTTCGCACCTTACTACTTCATAACTTATTTGAATTTTGGCTACGGCTTGAATCTTGTCGATTCCGCTTCTGGTTATGATTAAATAATGTTGATGTTTAAATACATCTTCTTTTTCAAGTTTATACTCTTTGTATAACTCTGTTAATTTTTCCTTGTTCATATTATTTGTTTTTGTTATTAATTTCTATTTGTGCTTCTAAAAATTCCACTCGCTTCTGTAAAGCATCTACACGTGCATTTAAAAAGTCTATTGTATCGGTTGAGGCTGCTCTGTTTACATCTTCTGAATAAGTCATATTAAATCTCTTTAAATAATTCGTAAGGACTATCTACGTCTAATAAAAATCTTAAGTCTGTTACCAAACCATAAGGCATATCTCTAACAAATTCGTAAAGCTCTAATTGGTCAACTGCATATCCAACTAAAGCTGGATGCTTAACATTTCCTGTTTCTAGGTTGTCTTTGTACTCTGGTTTTAATCTTTCAAATAAATTCATAATGTTTTGTTTTAATTGTTATATGCAAATATAAAAAAAATAATTCAATAAATAACAAAAAAAATAAAAAAAATAGTTTTAAACAAAAAAAACCACCCTTTTTAGAGAGTGGTCTTAGTTTGGCGGTTAGCCGATATTAAAACAAAAACAATACTTGACAAAGATACATTAAGTATCTAGTTGTTTAATTAACAATTCATATTTTTCTATTAACATTTCTAAATCTGTGTTATCTAGTTTAACTGTTTTATTTGCTTCTATATGTAGTTCTTCTGCTAAACCACTATAATAAGTGTTATCTAAATTCTTAGAAAATTTATATTGTTCTCCGTATCTGAACACATTACAACCAGCACACTGAACTTGGCAATTCTGTTCGTGCCACCTAGTAGAATAGTGTTTACGGCTTTGAAAGTGTCCGTTTTGTAGTTTCTTCCAATGGTCTTGTTTACCACAAGTGAAGCACTCAGCTACATCATTATCGGCATACCTTCGCCTTATATATATACTAAAAACCTTATCTAACTTATCTACTAGTTTTTTGCGTTGTGTTCTTTTTGCCATTTTTGAATAGTTCCCAGATATCTTATCTATTTGTTTAGATTTATATTTATCTATTTGTTTTGGTATTTGTTTTTTTATGCCTTTAAGGGCAACAAAAACGTTTAGCTAATTAATGAGCTTAACAAAAAATTCAAAGTTATATCTTTTATTTTAATTAAAAAAGAAAAAAGTTATTTATTTTTCCAATGCTTTGTTATTTTCTCTGCTGAACGCATACCAAAATAACCGCCATAAACCAAAAGCAATAAAGAACTAAGTAAATCAATCCAATCAGAAGATATTTTAAAGCCATCTAAAGAACTATCTAATATTATGTATATAAATAGCGTAGCGGTTAAAAAAGCTAGTGTTAAAGGTCTTATATTGCGTGTTAAATAACTGTCTGTATTGTTATCTGAAACCCATCGTTTTGTGGTTTCTTGCATTTCTATTTTATCAAAGTTTAGTTCTTCTAATAAAAGTTGTTTATCTGTTTCACTTAAAACGGTATCAGCTCCGATTTTATTTGCTAATAATTCTAAGGCTTCAATCCCTGTGACGTTAGACGCTATTTTTAAAAGTTCTGGTGCTACTTCTTTACCTTGTTTTAATAACCAACGTAGTGCATCGCCTACTCTTGTAGTTCCGTTTTGTTCTTTGTATTTAGGCATTGTTCCAACGTGCTTTAGTTTTTCTAATATCGTAATGTGTAAAGGTTTGGTACATACCTAAGCCGCCTTGAAGTATTTCCCCAGATAAAATCAGTTCTTCTAAATAGTCGTAAGTATCTAAAACTGGGTCAAGTCCTTGAATAACTATATCAGCAGCTTTACCTAGTAAGTGTTGAGAGTTTTTTGACCCTTTAACTGCATCTGAACTATTATGTGCTTCACATCTATAAGCACTATTAATCGTTATAGGCATTGCTACGTTGTCCCTAACATACTGTAATTGATTTGCTAGTTTGGTAATATTAACCAAAACATCGCTAGGCATTTCACAACCACATTTGCAATCAAACTCACTTTTTTTAAAGTTTTTAGTCATTCTTTTTCTTATGCGTTTCGTATATCTTTTGTGCTGTATATCCTATTGACAATAATAGCAATATAACCTTTAAACTATTTTCTATATGTGTAAAGCTAACCCCTAAAGTGATAGCGTTTAAAAAGCCTATTTTCAAATCTTGTAATGTCATTATATTTTGTTTTCTAAATACGGAATGCCAGAAAATTTGTGCATTCCTTCGCTATCCAAGTCACAACTGTAAGTTTTCCAACCGTATGGGTGACTTTCTATATCGTACCAGATAACATCAACGTGATACTTGTCACTAAATACAGGTTCTTTAATTAACTGCATTTCTTCATCTTCGTTTAATTCGTATTCGCCTTCCTTTAAAACTATATGCCCTAGTTCAACTATTAAAAAACTACCTTCTGGTAAATCTTCAATCTTATCTTGAACTTGCTCTTTACTTTTAAACTCGTATTTGCCTATTCTCATAATGTTGTTAGTGTTATAATTTCCGCATCTGTTAATGCGTTCCCAAAAACTTGTGAATTGTAAATCTCTCCTTCAAAATTTAAGTAGTCATCATTCCCTTGAAATTGAAATATGTTTAATGAACTAAATAATCTATTTGTGTCTAAATAACTATTTAAAAGTTGTCCGTTCGCAAAAAGCTTATAGCTTCCACTATCCCATTTAACCGCTACTTTAAGCCTTCCGCCATTGTGCGTAAAATTATAATTAACTATTGGAGAACTAGGAAACTCATTTATAAAAAACTGTAAAACGTTTGAGGTTTTAAACGCGAATTGTATTAAATTAAATGTACCACCTCGTAAATTTATTACGTTACCAAGTGTATCACTAGAAGCAACCGCAAAAGGTTTAACGTCTAAAAAAACTACTCCTTTATTTTTGTTAAAATCTGTTTCAGCTTTAACCTTACGCTCCAACGCTCTTGTAACGGTACTTCCTTCCGTTTTAATGTAGCTGCTTAAATAGTTACCTTCTTCAAGTTGTGCTCCCCAGAAATAATTATAATCGCCTTTAGTGACAGTAAGATTTCCATTTGATGTTGTTCCGTAAATATAAGGTCTTACAGTTGTGTTTCCAGAAGTTTCACAAGTGATGGATATTCTATACCACCCATTTGTAAAAGATTCAATACTGTTATCTATTAACGTTATTTCGCTTCCAGTTGTTTGAGGGGTGAAAGATTCTCCTTTTCCTAAATCAAAAAATATACTTGAATAATCTGTGGTAGCGTCATTAAACAAAGCTAAGTTGCAATATGTAGCATTTCCTCTTTTAGCAAAAACTGATAAAACAATAGTTGAACCGCTTGTAATTGAAGCAGACCCCCTAACTCTCATTCCAAGAACGCTAGACGAATTACATTCTAATTTGTCAGCGGTTTCAGTTCCTTCTGGTGAAAGGGCTTCTTGTGCCGTTACAGTTGTTCTTGTTTTTAGCCATAAAGCATTGTTAAATTCTTCGCTTCTTAATTGCCTGTTTGTTCTACTTCCTTCCATTAAAAGGCTAGGGCAATCACCACTCCAATTCAAGCGAGGGTTATTTGAGCCTACAATTGTTTCAATTAAACCGTTTTCTTTTACTCTAGTTGCATCGCCAAACCTAAAAAAATCAAAATCTCCATCACCATCAACTGGTAAAACAGAGTAAACTTTGCCGTTTTTATATCCGCTAGGTATTAATGCTAGTATTGGGTTTTCCATTATCTTTCTATTATTATTGAAGTAGTACCACAGTACCACCATTGACCGTTCACTTGTAGCCTTAACGTTACTGTTTCGCCTCTATTTATTTCTATTGACCTTCCAAAATCTAAAACAACTGATTCCCTTACGTTGTTTCCATAAGTACCTGTTTCACTACCTTTTAAAACACCATCTACATAAACACTTAAAGTCAAAGAGCTTCCACTAGGAAACTGCCTAGAACTGTAAGGCATTGACGATATTTGAAATTGACTAAAATAACCATTAAAGGGAACTGGAATACCACCATAAGCAAATGGAAACGTTGTACTAGAACCAGTATCAAAAAGCGTGTAGGTATTAACACCACTGATATAATGCCGCCAAGTAACGCTTATTTTTTCAGTCGTTAAACCTCTGCTTGTGTATTCTACTGACTTCGCTCTTATAAGGTTATTTGTAGAAATCATTTATTTTTGTATTTCAATTTCATTTCATTATAAAACTGTTTAGCGTATTCTTCGTTTGCTTTAAGTCCTATATATTTTTTTAAACGCTTAACGTTTATTTCTTTGACTTTGTACTTCATAAAACCCAGCTGTTATAAACTGTGTCTGAGTCTGGACTTATATCCGAACCTGAGTTGCTTGTATATTCAGGAAATTTTGAACTATTATCGCAAAGGTAATCAACTAATCTAGTCGAATAATAACGAGCGTATTCTCTAGCTTTACCGACTAAATAATCAACTTCATTTTTATTAACGTTTTCAGCGGTTTCGCTTGAATGCTTAAACACTCCGCCATTCTTAATTTGATATGCCGCAAATGGAATATAATTAACCTGAGCGAACCATATAAGGGTTGGCTGTATATAATCACTTACAAGTGCTAAATAGTCCCCAGATAAAGTACTGTTTTCAATATCCGTACTTATTCGGTTGTATAAATCAGTTCCTAGTAAGTTTTGTATGTCAATTTCTTGACCTAGTTTTATAAACTGTATAAACTTATCAGTATCAACATTCCCATCTAAGATAGAATTTCTTACTAAGTCAGTTCTTGATATAAATAATGCTGTTGCCATTTAGTTTTTGAATTTCATTTTGTTCCAATATTCAGCAGTATAACCTTTATACTTCATATCCTTTGGTGCTACTGGTACTTTCTGTGCGTTCTTAGGCATTTTAAAACCTTTACTTTTAGCTTGACCGCTTGTTATTTGGCTTTTTTCACCTTCTTTAATTTGATAGGTCTTTCTGAACCACTTATGATTGCATCTAGCACCGCCTTTATATAACCATATAGAGTATGTATCTGAGCCACCTTTGCCAAAACCAGCGTTTACAGACTTTTTGCCCATTGATACAATATCCTCTTTGCGGTAAACTTTTTTAGCTCCTATCATTTTAGAACAAAACTGTCTGCTGTTTGACCCAGCTTTTTCAGGTGCATAAGAATAACGTACTAAGAACTGTACACCTTTTTGACTATCTTGTTTTGATTTGCCATCTTGTGTACTTTTTGCGTTTGGTTTAGCCGTTCCAGTACTTACAAAATTCCATATTTTAGACAACGTTGTTTCATCTTCTTCTGGTTCAGTGTTTAAGTCTGTTATAACCTCATCTAGTTCGTCATTTAGTTCATAATCAACTTCGCTTTCATCTACTAAATCATATTCAGCTAGTAGTTCTTCTTCGCTCTCTCCTAAGTGAATTAATTCATCAGCAATATCACTTCCCAATTCATCTGGTAATTCTTGGCTAAGTTTAACCCCTGTTTCTTCTTCTCTTGTTTCAGCGTCCTCAACGTTTTCTAAGTCTGTAAATTCTAACGGTTGAAGCGTTTTAAAGTACAGTTTAAGGCTCATTTGATTAAATGCTAGTATAGAATCAAAAGCATCTATTAAGAGCATCTGAAATGGTCTTATAACGGTGTTATCCATTAAGGTGCTAGCTGTAATTAATTCTTGTGCATTATTACCAAGTCCGCTATTATCTTTAATACCTAAAAGCATAGGACTAACAACCCTATGAGCAACCATTACTTTTTTAGAACTTTCATCACTTAAAAATTGATATTGTTGATGTGCTTCACTTAATTGTATTGGCTCAATCGTTGCTGCACTTTCTGGATTGTCATTAAATGCTAAAATGAACTTACCAGCATTGCTACTCCCAGAAAATTTAGAATATATACGGTTTTCTAGGGCTTGGCGTTCTTCAGCGTTTGGTGTACCATTGTTAAAATTTATTAACATTGAAGGAGCTAATCCGTTCAGGATATTGTTTAAATGATAGTTCGAGATTTCCTGTTCGAGCTCAGCATATTGAAGTCCTCCAGCATAATCTGGACTGCTATAGTACTTATAACCAGCACGATACGGCTTTACATAAATAATCTCTATGTTTTCAGAACTACTTCCAAAAGATGGTATTCTAGTTGTGTGACCTACATTTTTAACCTTCTTCCAATCATCAGCATAATAATAAGCTTCTATCTCGCCTTTGTCATTACATTTTTCTGCTCTTAAGTTTTCAACAGGTATATGCTCAACTTGTGCAATAGTTTTTTTATCCTTAGAGTAAATGACTTGCATAGCGCACTGACCCATAAGTTTAAGGTCATAGCATAATTTACGAACCATATCTTTATGAAACAAAGAAATCATTTTAGCGTACTGCTCTGGCTTCTTATTTGAGTTTAATGCATCTAGTCCACGTCCGTAAATCATTTCACTAATACCGTTAATAATAGCGTTATTTGTTGGACTACCATTATAGCGGTCAATTAAATACTTAAAATAATTGTTATCAGAACCATAACTAACCCATTCTTTGTTTGATTTCTCAACAATTTCTGGAGTTGTGTAAGTACTTAAATTTACTATTCTTAAATCGTTCATATTTATATTATTATAAATTCGTTATCCGAACTTTCTTCACTTATATACTTATCTTTATTGACGCTATAATATTCATCATTACTTTGGTTTATTGCTTGGTCTGTGCAAAAAATCTTATCCTTATAAATTATATTGTTTGAATAAACAACGTCTAATATATAAAAATCGCTTTCAGTTAAAGCACCAAAAACAGCATCAAAAGAAATATAGTTCCCATCAATAACCGAAGTAGCATCAACCGTAATAGTTTTGTTTGTACTTTCACTAGTCAATTTTAGGTTTAATGTGCCTACTGTAAATTCTCTTGGAATTATCTTAAAGGTTTTGTTTCCGCTTGTGTTAATTAACTTCATATTAATATATAAATAAAAAACAAATATTTTGTATTGTGTAGGTATAAAAAAAGGGCTATCCGTTAAGATAACCCTGATTTATAAGTAAAAGTACTAATTAAGCCGTTGGGTCAATTTGAACCGCTGAAGCATCGTCAGTAATTACAGTTGATGTTACAAAGTAAGGGGGTGCAGTTTCTTGTGCATTTACCGTTAATGTGTAACCTGTTAAATCTCCCATTGCAGCACCTGTAACGATTGTCCCACCGTTTACATCGCCACCATTTTCAAGACCTACTAAAAAGAAATTACCGTTATAATCTTCAACAGCTACGTGTGGACGTGCGTGAGCGATTAATTTAAGTTCTTCTTGTGTAGCTTTGTCTTGAAAGGTCAAAGTCATATTAAGTGTTGTATCGTAGAAAGTTGTTCCGTTTTCACGACTTGAAGTAATAGCAGTTTCCATTGAACTGTTACCTTTTACATCAAACTGAAACCAAACAGGGCTTCCAGCTACTGCGGTAATTTCTCCCGCTACGATTGTTGCATCTCCTAAAGTTCCATAATCTGCAAAGTAGATAGTTTTAATTCCACCTACTGCCGATTTACAAGGTACTTTACGTCCGCTAGTTATTAAGCATCCCATATTTTTAAAGTTTTTTAAATAAAAAAGGGTAGGCAGAACCCACCCCTTTAAATTTGATTAGTTAATTATTATACAGTTTTTCTGTAAACGATGTCAGTAACTTGTGCATAAGCCACGCCACTAGTAAATCTCATTACTACACGAACATTCTGTGAACCGTCATTCTCTGCCATATCAATTACTCGTACTTCGTTCAAGTCATTTAATAGACCAGTTCCAAAGAATAAGTTAGATTTTTCAGCAGCGATAATAGTTCCGTTAGCAGCACCTCTTGCTGGTACAACAGGAATACCGTCAAAGAATAAAGAACCTAAAGATTGGTTGTTTCCTTTGTTTTCGTATCCGTTAGCACCTTGTCCACCTGATTGGAATCCTCCTAAAGCACGAGTATAAGCGCGAATAACGTCCGAAGCTGCGTAAAGATATAAATCTTCTGAGCCATAAACAGCGGTAGGAATTGCATCTACTACAGCACCTAGTTCAGCCACTACATTTGCAGCTGTAATTGCAGCACCTGATAAATCTTGCCCAGCTGGTAGGTTAGCATCTGTATCTAACTTAATTGAGAAACCGTCAAATTGCCCACTATCTCCGCCATCTCCAGACCAGATACTTTTTTCTGTTCGGTCAGCCACTTTTGCAGCAACGTGAGCAAGTACGAAATCAGCAAAGTTTGGAGCTAAGTTATCAAAAGCACTGTACCCCATTTGCTCGGCTTCCCACGAAGAATGTAATGTTTTTCTACAGATGTCAAGGTTTACTTGAAATTCTTTAGGCTCAAGGATAGCTTCTGTTAAAGTTAATGTTCCTTGTCCAGTTTGGAAGTCACAAGTTGCATCTTTTACGATGTCATCAGTTGAAGCCTTCTGAATTACAGATTTGAATTTTACATTTGGCATTACAGTAATTAAACCCTTGTCCAAAGTGTCAGCAGATAGTAAAGCAGCAGCGATATACTTGCCACTAAATTCTCCAGCATAAGTTGTTGTTAATGATACACTCATTTTATTTAGTTTTAGTTGTTATTAATTATTTAGTCTTGACATTACTCTATCAATAGTTGTGCTTTTTCTGTTTTTAGAAA
>Ga0257120_1000488_pt1 | contig 29265 bp, 25 predicted proteins | sample SI106_10metaG_FD_190153 | JGI IMG/M metagenome (GOLD analysis project Ga0257120, IMG submission 190153) | Marine microbial communities from Saanich Inlet, British Columbia, Canada - SI106_10 | ecosystem: Environmental > Aquatic > Marine > Inlet | place: Canada: British Columbia | collected... | reverse complement strand
GTCGGAATAAACTTTGCTGCCACTTTAGTAATTTTCGGTAACGCGATCCCCTGCGCGGCACATACCGCTAAATGCTCTTGCATCATCAACGCAATGATTTTGCGGTAACCTTTATCGAGCAAGGTTTCTTTAAGAGATAAATTCGATAACGCATTGACACTATTAGTCAAATTAACTTGGCATTTAGCCCATAACAACGCATCCATGTTTGAGCACCATGCAAACGGAAATACCTCGCCATATTGTTCGTTAACTGCGTCAATAACTGGCGAAAAACGCTGATAAAAATCATCGAATATAGCATATTGGCCAAGTGGTAATCGTTCCAACATAACCGTACCGGATGAACCTCGATGAAAATGCCCTTTATTGAGTTGAACCACATTAAACGGAAACATACAACGGATCACCGGATTGTCTGGGAACGCTTGTCGGATGACAGCATCACTACCAATCCCGTTTTGACAACACACTATGATGGTTTGGGGACCGATTAACGGCCTAATGTCAGGCACGACTTGTTTGATACCGGTACATTTTATGCTCAACCACACCACGTTGGGATAACGTTCCGTTGACGCCCATGAGGAAATATTTGTAACAAACTCTATATTCTGGGTATCCCGAGTTTGCTCTGGGGTTGCAAAATCAGAAATCGTCATTCGTGGTCCAAATTGACATTTCGCATAATCTCTGCCAACCACTAATAGACGTGCATCTGATTGTAATTGCAGGGTCACGTCAGCTAAGTGAGCGGCTAAATAGCCCCCAATTAATCCGGCACCAACAATGGCATGTTCTACGTGCATACTTAGCCCCTAACGCTCTGGTATTGTTGCCGCTGCTATGTTAACTCTAGCGCAACGATATAATTTTTTGTTTGCCTGAGGTAATATACTGACAAATCAAGCAAAAATGAATCTTCGCGTGAAATTATCTGGTAAACAATTGTTAGTCATCGGTACGGTATGGCCTGAGCCCAAAAGCTCAGCCGCAGGTGTGCATTTGTTAAGTTTGATTCAAACATTACAAGCTGCTGGTGCAGTCTGCCATTTTGCTTGCCCTGCAAATACCTACAAAGCGCAACACACTATTGATTTAACGGAGTTGGATATTACCGCTCACACCATTATCTTAAACGATAGCAGTTTTGATACGTGGGTCGGGAAGCTAGCGCCAGATATTGTGTTGTTTGACCGTTTTATGATGGAAGAACAGTTTTCATGGCGTGTACGTCAAGCGTGCCCTCAAGCATTGTGTGTATTAGATACTGAAGATGTACATTCATTGCGTAATTTACGTCAACAAATAACACATAAAGCCCCTGCGCTGCCTTTAAGTATTAGGGATTTACATGACTATCATCATGGTAATAACCAGAGCCAATTTGACTTAGACCTAACCGGCTGTTTGCATAACGAATTAGCCCTTCGTGAGCTCACAAGTATGATGAGAATGGATCTGAGTTTGATTATTTCAGCGACAGAAATGGATTATTTAACTCGGAACTACCCAATCCCATCCCAAATCCTACATCATTGTCCATTTCTAGTCCCGCCAATCACATCAAAAACTCAAGCGAACTGGCTAGATTATGATGCTCGACGTGATTTTGTCTTTATTGGTAATTATCGACATGCGCCTAATTGGGATGCCGTACAGGTATTAGCAAAAACGATTTGGCCGCAGATCCGATCGCAGATCCCTGATGCCAAATGTTATATCTATGGCGCGTATACGCCTGCCAAAGCGCAGCAATTTCATCAACCTAAAAAGGGCTTGTATATCGCAGGCTGGGCGCAAGATGCACAAGATGTATTAGCTAAAGCGCGCGTCAATCTCGCTCCGTTACGCTTTGGGGCTGGCTTAAAAGGTAAAATATTTGATGCGATGCAAGTAGGTACGCCAACGGTGATGAGTGATATTGCAGCTGAAGGAATTTTTATGTCAGCTACCTATGATCTCACCAGCCACAGCCAGACGGACGACCATCATCAAGCTATAGTCGCCGTTAATGATGATTTTGATAATTTTGCGCAAGCTGCAATTGAGTTGTATAAATCCAGTGAACATTGGCACCTAGCTCAGGCTCATTTTGCACCGCACATATCAGCGTCTTTTAATCGTGGAGACCAACAATATGCGTTGGTTGAACGGATCAGTGACGCTTGCAATAACTTAAATCAAAAACGACAAACCAATTTTTGGCAAGCCTTAGTTAATCAACAACAGCTTAAAGCGACTCAATATATGTCACAGTGGATTGAGGCTAAGCAGACAATCGCACAATTACACGAGATAAACCGTCCACCCGCGATTGACTCAAGTGATGACTAACGCCAAGTTGCTCTAAGTATTCACAAAAATCAAAGCGAGCACGTTGTTTAGGGCTAAGTGTGTTGGCTTTTTCTAATAAAATAGCGAGTAGACCTTTGATGATCTTGCTAGTAGCAAAAGCCGTGAATTCCCCATTAAATTCCCTTACCCATACATCTACTTCACACCCAGATACATGGTAGGCAGCAGTGTGATATTGTGCTGGCAAGACAGGACAAGCCTTGCTACTGAGCATAATTTGTCTAAACACACTATCATAGCCCCGCAGTGCAATAAACTGATCCCCGATTGGTGTGGCTCCAAAGTATGTGGTGTTGACGCTGGTTGCATCACCATTGGTTGTTAAGTGCCTGATAGCGGCACTTAGGGCATTGATAAACAAGTCGATTTCAGCAATCGTGTTGTAGGCACATAGCGATACTCGTATCGTGCCATCTATTCCCAAATGCTGCATCAAGGGCATGGCACAATGATGTCCAACTCGTAAGGCTATATTGTCACGATCAAGCAATCTAAGCACATCATAGTGACTGATGCCGTTAAGTACAAAACTACATAAACTTATTCGTTCAGGATTTTTCGCACCAATAATGGTGATTAAATTGCTCTCTTCGGCTAGGTCAGCATTAAGTACTGCAAGCTGTACCAGCAAATGCTGGTGTAAGTGATGTTCGATTTGAAGAATCATTGACTGATGTTGCTGCACAAATCTTGCTGCCGCTCCCATGCCAATCACACCTGATATATTTGGCGTTCCAGCTTCAAATTTTAACGGATAGGATTGATACCGTACTTCGTCAAAACTAACATATTCGATCATCTCTCCACCCACTTGATACGGCGGTAACGCATCGAGTAAGACATCGGTGGCATAACCAAAACCGACTCCTGTAGGACCAAACATTTTATGACTGCTACCAACATAAGCATCACAATTTAACGCTTGAACATCTACTTTAATATGGGCTAAAGCTTGGGTTCCATCGACAATACATAATGCTTGATGTTGGTGCGCCCATTTCGTAATGTCTGCGACCGGATGGACACATCCTAAAGCATTAGACACATGCGCAACCGCTACAATTGCAGTGTTATCAGTAATAGCAGAATGTAATTTGATATAATCATAGTTCCCATTATTGTCAGGCGACAAAGGGGTTATGCGTAACTTTTTTTCGGGTTTTAACCGGTCAACTAACTGCTGCCAAGGTAAAATATTAGCATGATGTTCCGAGGTCAATATTATGATTTCATTACCCTGCCAGATTGGGTGTTCAGATCGGCATAATTCACCTAATCCATGCGCTAATAAATTTAATGATTCCGTCGCACCTTTGCTCCAAAATATTTGTTCAGCAGTGGCGGCATTAATTAACTGTGCGACATCATTTCTCGCCGATTCATAGGCATCGGTAACACTCGCGGCTAACTGGTAAGACGAACGATGGACATTAGCACTTTGTTGAATATTGGCCTGCCAGATTGCATCAATGACGCATTGTGGTTTTTGGGTTGTTGCCGCATTATCAAAATAAATGGAAGATACTGAACTATCAAAAAACGGAAACTGTTTGCGAAAATCGCGCATGCTTTAACCACTGTGAAAATAATTGAACTAATATCAGTAATTTTCGCATGCTTAGGTCTTAAAACCAAGATCCTTTCTGATACACTACGCACATCTATCTTTATGCAGTTTATATATTTATGAAAATTATCTCTTTTAACATCAACGGACTTCGTGCTCGTTTACATCAGTTACAAGCCCTCATTGATGCGCACTCTCCTGATGTCATCGGCCTCCAAGAAATCAAAGTAGATAATGATCAATTTCCGGTCAGTGATGTTGAGGCAATGGGCTATCACGTTGTTTATCATGGTCAAAAAGCACATTACGGTGTTGCAATGTTAACAAAAGTTGCACCAACGAATGTGCAATATGGTTTACCAACAGATACCGAAGCACATCAAAAACGCTTAATTGCTGTGACACTCCCTACGGTTAATGGCAAAGACATTACCGTGTATAACGGGTACTTTCCACAAGGTGAAAACATCTCGCATGAAATTAAATTTCCTAACAAAGTCGCGTTTTATAGTGATTTAACGGCACATTTAACAGCGAGTCACTCTTGTGAAGAACAATATATTGTGATGGGTGATATTAATATCTCCCCGACCGATTTAGATATTGGGATAGGGCCTGAAAATGCCAAGCGTTGGTTACGCACTGGTAAATGTAGCTTCCAACCACTGGAACGTGAGATGTTAGCAACACTCCAAAACTTAGGATTACATGATACATTTCGTTACCTTCACCCTGATTTGACTGATCGTTACAGCTGGTTTGATTATCGTTCCAAAGGGTTTGTAGATAATCGAGGGCTGCGTATTGATGTGATCATGGCGTCGACAGCATTGTTGCCATTGTGCACTGAATCAGAAATAGATTATGAACTGCGTGGCATAGAAAAACCATCTGATCATGCTCCTATATTTGCGAGCTTTGCGTGTTAATTGGTAATTTGCATTGATAACGACAACGTATTGAGTGATATTTTATGACACTGTTAGAAACGATTTGTTTGGTTTTATACGCAGGGATTTACCTGTACGTGCTAAAGCATATTGATTTTAAAATAATGTTGCAACACAAACGTATCCAACATCTGGTGTTCGGTGCTGGTGTCGTCGTATTTGTTTTGTGGTTGTTTAGGGCTGGTATATATGATGGTCTATCGGTGCACTTTCTATGGTTAAGCGCCCTCGCCTTAACCTTAGGTTTTAGATATGCTGTGTTTATTTCTGGATTGGTATTATTGGGTATTACTATCGTGGGTAAAGAATCATGGTATATGTTGGGTGCAAATGGCTTATTTGGTGTATTGATGCCTATTTGCTTAACCTATATGATATTTACCCTGAGCTTTCATAAAATCATGCGTAATATGTTTGTGTATGTGTTTGTTTGCGCGTTTTTCCCTGCGGCGTTTGGGATCGCTATTAAAATGGGATTAATTGGTGGATTTTATACCTTAAACGGCACCTACTCTTGGGATGTGGTTGTCGATAATTATGAAGTGCTGATCCCACTCATGATATTCCCAGAAGCGATGCTCAATGGTATGACGATGACGTTACTCATTATCTATAAGCCTGATTGGGTGTACACCTTCAATGATAAGCACTACTTTGACCCAGATCCTGAGTAAACTTATACTTTAGCTTGTCAACGTCTATACTTATAATAATAACAGCGAACGAGATGAAGACTATCAATACAGGAAATCAATATGCTAATGAAAGAAACCACTGGCCTTATTATCGTTGATATACAAGGTAAACTCGCGCGTTTAGTGGATGATAGTGACACCTTAATAGCGAATTGTGAAAAACTGACTAAAGCCGCCAAAGTGCTTGACCTTCCGATTGTTTACCTCGAGCAAAATCCTGATAAACTCGGTACTACGGTGGATGAATTGGGTGTATTGTTAAGTGAATACTCCCCTATTCACAAATACTCATTTAATGCATGCGATGAGCCTAGTTTCCTAGAGGCTTTAAAGAGCCATAATATTGATACATGGTTGGTTTGTGGTATCGAGGCGCATATTTGTCTGTATCAAACCGCTACCGGTTTATCCGAACGCGGTTATAAGGTGCAAATCGTCAGTGATTGTATTGCTTCGCGCAAGGCATTAAATAAACAATTAGCCTTAACTCGATTACAGCAAAATAACATTGCTATTACGGGGTTAGAAATGTGTTTATATGAAATGGTTAAAGATTGCCGAAGCTTTGAATTTAAAGATATTCTAACGCTCGTAAGGTAACCTAACCGATCAACACACGTTAATCTGGATTTGCTACTTTTACTCTAATTTTGCTATTTGCAAAAAGAAAAGAGTTAAGTGCATTAACCGCTGTTTCAGCTTCGATTTCATCGGGCATTTCAACAAACGCAAAACCTTTTGATAATCCAGTAGCTTGATCTAATACCAAATCACATTCTGTAACGGTGCCATGGGTAGAAAAAAGTTCACGAACTTCATTCTCGGTAGTCGTGCGCGCAAGGTTACGAACTAAAATTTTCATACTGTTTTACCTATAATAAATTGTAAAGCGATTATCGCAGTTTCTAGTCTACTTACCTAACTAAATAAGCAGATTAAAGGATATCTTGAATATTGCTCAAGTCTGTTTTGCCATTCGCAATTTCATCTTTGCTCAGACCATTGATCTCATGGGGAAACACAATCCATTCATGCGTTTCTTTTACAAAGTAATCAGGCACAATGCTCGTTTTATTGTTTTGAGGCTTGTACCACGGACATGCCACGCGAATATCTGTCGGTGTATTTAATCGCATCTGGATGCGTAATTGATTAATTAATGCTTCTACACTGCGACCAGAATCAAACACATCATCCACAATCAATAACTTATCTGACGCATTACAATGTTCAATTATATAATGCAAACCATGTACTTTTATTTCACGAGACTGTTGAGCAATTCCTGTATATGAAGACGTGCGCACTGCAATATGATCCGTTGATACCGCTTTATATTCAAAATATTCTTGAACGGCTATCCCGATAGGTGCTCCACCACGCCAGATCCCGATAATAAACTCAGGGCGATAGCCACTTTCGAACACTTGATGTGCTAAGCGAAATGAATCTTCCAGTAATTCTTGGGCGGTAATGTAATACTTATCCATGAGGGATGACCTTTTTGTAATTAGATGTCATGTGAAAATCGTTAGCACACCATTATACGCACTTTTACTCATACTTTAAACTTTGCGCTGGTTGTAAACGCAAAGCTTTTAATGCTGGAGGCAATGTAGCAAGCACACACAAGAGTAAAGATACGCCCATAATCCACACCACATTATACCATTGCAACAAAACAGGTACTGGTTGTCCATCGCCAGATAATGCCAATGGCACATCGAGTAATATCAACAGTGGATTCAAGCCATAGACTAAGATAACGCCTAATATCACGCCCGCCCCCGCCCCTTTTATGCCATTAAACAGTCCGTTAAACATAAATATTTGCATGATCTGCCATGCCGTTAAGCCTTGAGTGCGTAATATTGCAATGTCCGGCGTTTTTTCAATTACCACCATCACCAATGCAGAAATAATATTAAACGCTGCCACTGCTATCACTAACAGCAACATTAACGACATCATGTTTTTTTCCATTTTGACTGCATCAAATAACGGCCCTTGACGTTCACGCCAAGTCGTATGGGGAATGGATAATGCATTAAGCGCGGCACTTAACTCAGCATAAGCAAACGGATCATTGATAAACCATCGAGTACTGTCACTCGTCTGTGGTTCGCTAGGAGTATATTTGATGCGTGCGAGACGATGCACATCATCTATATGCATAAAAATAGTTTGGCTGTCTTCAACGGATTGAAGATTAAAAATCCCGCCTACGGTGACGTTGCGTTGAGTCGGCACCCGACCTAAAGGCGTAAAACGTGACGAGGAAGGCAAAATTAAACGCATAGTATCGCCGACTTGCACGTTAAGTTTACGCGCGAGTGCATAGCCAATAACGACGTTGTATTGTTTGGGAACTAATACCGCTAAATCATTAAATACAAAATGATCATTGAGTAATGAATAGTGTTGCATTGTGTCAGGTTCCACACCTTGCAAAGACACCCCTGACAAATCTTGCGCTGATTGCACCAGAGCTTGGCGTTCAATAAACGGCATGGTCGCAATAATTGAGTCTTGTAATTCGGGTTTTAATTGATTGATAACCGGGTTAAGCATAGGTTGAGTAATGACAAAATGGGGTACAACCCCAAGAATACGTTGCTTTAGCTGGTCTTCTAATCCGTTCATGACCGACAACACCACAATTAACGCAGCGACACCTAAACAAAGCCCTAGTACCGAAAAAAAGTTAATTAATGCGATAAAACTGCTGCTTATTTTGGTTTTACTATAGCGATAGCCGATCCGTGCCGATACAAAACTCATTATGCTTATTATATTCTCATCATACTTGAATATGTGCATAATACGATAATATGTGTAATAACACCAAGCCATCAATCATAAGGAAGACGCGCATGGAACATGATCAGAATCATTTAGCTCAAAACAAGCCGATTTTGCGACCTTTTTTATGCTCGAGCATACTGTCAATATTTACTTAGCTTGGTTGGCGTTAGAACATGCAAAACCGGATATGACCATTTTACAACAGCAAGATGATCCAACAGAACGCCACAAGACCAATAAATTTGGTGCATCCGGATGTGTTGTGCAGTTAGGTCAACCGATTGAGATAGGCCGCTTTGCGCGTCTCAAAATGTTTATTCCAGAGGAAACCGCTGCGGTTTTTTGTTACGCAGAAGTCATAAGTTGTGATCTTTTACCGGATTTAGACGTTTATCAAGTATCTTTGTTGTATACTGTTATCCGCGAATTAGACCAAGAAGTGTTAGTTCGTTGTACTATGCACCTGCAAACGCAACAGTTAAAAGCGCGTCAAACAGGAGCTAGCTGACATTTTTTTTACTCTTGTTAGGAATATCAAACCCAAAACATGGCTAATATCTTCGCGCCCCCACTACCCAAATTACTGACCGAATCAACTCGCCCTAACCATATTAGTTGGGGAAATCTTGGTGGCTCAAGCTCTGCCTTAGCTATTGCGAGTGCAGCTAAAGAAGACAGCCGTCCTATGGTCGTTATTACGGCTGATTCACCCAGTGCGCTGCGTTTAGAGCAAGAAATTCGCTTTTTTTTACGTCAAGCTGATAGTGCTAAACCTGCATATGATATCGAAGTCGGTTTGTTTCCAGATTGGGAAACCCTGCCCTACGATCAGTTTTCTCCACATCAAGATATCGTTTCACAGCGGTTAGAAACCCTTTATGAACTGACGGAACAACGTCGTGGTATTTATATCATGCCAATCAATACCGTCATGCAGCGTTTAGCGCCAGTAAGCTATCTGTCACAATATTTATTGTTTTTAGAAGTCGGCCAAACGTTAGACATCAGTGAATTTAGACGTAAATTAGAAAAAGCCGGCTATCTGCATGTATCTCAAGTCATGAGTCATTCTGAGTTTAGTGTGCGTGGCAGTATTATTGATTTATACCCGATGGGCAGTGAACAGCCATATCGCATTGATTTGTTTGATGATGAAATAGAAACAATCAGCCATTTTAACACCAGCGACCAACGCTCTGGTGATAAAGTGCAACAAATTCGGTTATTACCCGCTCGAGAATTTCCAACTGATGATAATGCTCGAAAGTTATTTAGACAAAACTTTCTCAACCAATTCGATGAAAACAACGCTAAAGAATCCGTCTTTTACCAAATAACCAAAGGCACGATGCCTGGTGGCTCTGAATATTATTTACCGTTATTTTTTAATCACACGTCCACCATATTTGATTACCTGCATGAAAACACATTGATGCTAATACATGGTGATGTATTCGGTCGCTGTGAACGTTTTTGGCAAGACATTACCCATCGCTATGACCAATATAGGTACAACTCTGCACGTCCCTTACTCAAACCGGAACAGCTTTATCTTGATTCGACTCAAGTCTTTGCCCGTTTAAAAGAGCGTGCCCGAATAGATATCAGCAGTACTGAACTTGAGAAAAAAGCTGGTCGTCATAACTTTGCGGTCAATCCAATTACCGATATTGCACTCAACAGCCAAGCTAAAGTCCCTTATCAAGCATTACAACGCTTGATTCAAAGTCAAAAGGCGTCATCACGAATTGTTTTTTGTGCGGAAACACAAGGTCGTAAAGAAAACTTAATTAGCTTATTAAAGAAAACTCCCTACGCCCCGACTACGATTAAATCCTTTGCTGAGTATAAAGAGGCGAAAGGCTTATCAAGTGTCGTTGTAGGACGCGTTGAAGATAGCTTTAGTGTCCAGCAAAGTAAAACTGATTCCGTTATTTTTATTACTGAAACTCAGTTACTTGGCCATCAAATTACGCAACGCCGCCGCCGCGACAAACGTCAAGCGACAGACGAAAGCGCTATTATTCGTAACTTAGCTGAACTAGCTACCGGTCAACCGGTGGTGCATATCGAACATGGTGTGGGTCGATTTATTGGGTTACAAACTCTGGATGCAGGTGGCGTAACCACCGAATTTGTTGCGATTGAATATGCTAAAGGTGCAAAATTATATGTACCTGTGTCCTCGTTACACTTTATCTCGCGTTACAGTGGGGGTGATCCTGATACCGCACCGCTACATTTACTTGGTAACGACACTTGGACTAAGGCTAAAGAAAAAGCAGCTAAAAAAGTGCGTGATGTCGCTGCTGAATTACTTAATGTCTATGCAAAACGTGCCGCAAAACCTGGTTTTGCGCATGAAATAGTATGGGAAGAATATAAAAAGTTTTCAGATAGTTTTCCGTTCCCCGAAACGCCTGACCAAGAACAAGCGATTAATGCAGTTGTGAATGATATGGGCATGCCGAGTGCAATGGATCGACTGGTGTGTGGTGATGTGGGCTTTGGTAAAACAGAAGTGGCGATGCGCGCGGCATTTATTGCGGCCAATGCAGGTAAGCAAGTCTCTATTTTAGTTCCTACTACACTGCTCGCTCAGCAACACTTCGAAAACTTTGTTAATCGCTTTGCTGACTGGCCATTTAATATCCAAGTGCTGTCACGTTTTGTGTCCGCTAAAGATCAACGTGCAGTCCTAGAAGGAATTGAATCAGGTAATGTCGATATTGTAGTAGGCACCCATAAATTAATTCAAAACGATGTAAAATTTAACGATCTTGGCTTAGTCATCATTGACGAAGAACACCGTTTTGGGGTGCGTCAAAAAGACAAGTTCAAGGCACTGCGCGCCGATGTTGATATTTTAACATTAACCGCTACGCCGATTCCACGCACCCTAAATATGGCAATGAGTGGGATGCGTGATTTATCCATTATTGCTACACCACCAGCCAAACGTCTACCGATTAAAACGTTTGTAATAAAACGCAATGATGAAACAATTCGCGAGGCGATCATGCGTGAAATTTTACGTGGTGGTCAGGTGTATTTTTTACATAATGATGTTTCAACTATTGAACGTACCTTACAAGAGTTACAAGAAATTGTGCCAGAAGCACGTTTTGCCATCGGTCATGGTCAAATGCGCGAGCGAGAGTTAGAAAGGGTCATGGATGATTTTTATCATCAACGCTACAACGTACTATTATGTACAACAATTATCGAAACGGGTATTGATGTACCGAGTGCCAATACGATTATTATGGATCGCGCGGATCATTTAGGTTTAGCGCAATTACACCAATTACGTGGTCGTGTAGGTCGTTCGCACCATCAAGCATATGCCTATTTGTTAACGCCTCATCCCAAGCGTATGACTAAAGATTCCGTTAAACGTTTAGAAGCTATCTCCTCATTAGAAAACTTAGGAGCTGGTTTTGCTCTAGCAACGCATGATCTAGAGATACGTGGTGCCGGTGAATTGCTCGGTGATGGTCAATCCGGACAAATCGCCACCATCGGTTATAGTCTTTATATGGATATGCTTAACAAAGCCGTCAATGCAATCAAACTAGGGAAAGATCCAGATTTCTCAGCTACATTTAGCGAACAAACCGACATTGAATTACGTATCCCAGCATTATTGCCCGATGACTATATTGGCGATGTTAATTTACGCTTATCTATTTATAAGCGTTTAGCGTCGTGCCAAGATGAGCATGAAATCAATGAACTGCAAGTTGAAATGATTGACCGCTTTGGACTATTGCCTGAACCGGCTAAACACTTATTTATGGTGACGCACTTAAAACTCATCGCGCAATCGTTGGGAATGAAAAAAATAGAAGCATCAGCTAAAGGTGGTGTGGTAGAGTTCTACCAAGATGCGAAGATTGACCCGAGTTTTTTAATCCAATTAATTCAACAAAACCCACAAGATTATCGCTTTGATGGCCCCACACGTTTGAAAGTCATGATAGAATCAAAGACTGCTCAAGGCCGAGTAGATTGGGTTGAGCAACTGATTATGAGTTTCTTTGAATTTGGTAAAGCAGCGTGAGAAAATGGATGAGTGAAGCGTTACGCGTAACATACAGACCGAACACAAAAATGATATATTTACTAATTATATCAATACTTTGCCATTTCTCACCAACAACCCAAGCTCAAGAAGATACTGACTGGTGGTTTGATGTTGAAATCTTAATTTTCAAACATAATAACGCCGAAAATACCGTTACTGAACAATTTGATACTGTAGTAGACAAGCCATTTTCCCCCCGTATTAGTAATGTGTTTTTACCTTTTTACGTAGTTGATACGAGCTGGCTAGAACAAGCGTTACCCGAGTGTGCTAATCTGAACGATATATTAGCTGATACATTAACGATGTCAGTAGCGAACGAATCATCCAACCAACCCATTATACGAATGGATTGTGCTTATACCTTGACATTAAGTGACTTAGTAGAGAGAAGTCAACCCGTCGATCATTATCAAGCCTACCCCACATTACCTATTCATTATGAGGGGATTATCTTTCCTCGCAGTGAATATGCGCATATGTTGCCGCAATCAGAATTACAACTAGTGAGTTTGTACAAAGATATAAATTGGGATAAATCCTACACCCCTTTACTGCATACTGTTTGGCGTCAACCGGTAAATATTGATGAGGAAAACGCCTACTCCATTCCAATCTTAGCCGGTAAAAATTTAACGTATCAAGCGCATACTCCTCAACTATTGGCGCAACCTTCATTGGAACAAGCAAATACGCTTATGGGTACTGATAATCCAAGCAATAAGCTTCCCATTAATGAGTCCCCCATCAATATTGTGCAAAAAATTAAGTTAGGTTTAGATGACACAGTTCCTCTCTATCCAGACCAACTCAAAGAAACCCAAGACAAGGCTATGATTGATACGACCTCTGTCTTTGAATTTGAAGGCTTAGTAACGATCTACATTAAATACATTAATCGTGTGCCATACCTACATATCGATAGCCATGCGCTATTTAATACCTCACGTGTTGCAGATCCTTTGACGATTATCCCGCATACATTTAAACAGCGTCGACGCATCATTTCCAATCAAGTCCATTATTTTGATCATCCCTATTTTGGCATGGTGATTGAATTACGTCGTTATAAACGTCCGGCATTAGCTGCCCTTGAATCATTCACCGAGTCATCTACTAATTAATTTGTAAGGTTCAACTGTCCATGAAAATCTATACCCGCACCGGTGATACTGGTCAAACACAAGTTTACACCCACGAAGTACTTAAAAAAGATAAAGACGATAGTCTCTTACAATGCTACGGCACCCTGGATGAACTGAACTCTTATGTGGGTCTTATCACAGCCCACTTGGTCGCTGAAAACAACAGTCACCTGCAAGCAGACACGACAACCTTACCCCACCCAGAGGTACTTTCGTGGTTAGAGCAAATCCAACGTGATATATTCGCAATGGGATTTGCCATGTCAAATGCGAGCCAACTGCGTGATGGCGGGGTTGAATGGTTAGAATGTTGTATTGATAATATGACTGAGCGGTTAGCGCCGCAAACTAGTTTTATATTACCTGGTGGAACAGTCAACGCTGCTAATATTCATGTCACGCGAACAATTGCTCGACGCGCTGAGCGTGAATTGGTCACATTACATAAACATACTGAACTTGCACCAAATGTGCTGAAGTACATTAACCGTTTATCTGATTTTATGTTTGTGTTGGCGCGTGCGACAAATGCACAAAGTCGAGTTGTTGATATTAGTGTTTGATGCTAGTCAGATGCTCGCTTGACGCGTTCAACCGCCAGTTTATAATTAGGATGCCCGAGTAACTGTTGATAGTGCAACACTGTTTGTCTATTAATGGAAACTAAGCCTTGTGCTCTCGTTGAATATTGCGCTTGGTGTTGCACAGTATGTCCAAGGTTATCAAGTACTTTAATCGCCTCATCAGGGGCGTTACATATCAATGCCATATCCACCCCTGCGGCTAACGCATGTTCAACACGAGATAACATATCCCCTGCTTGAGTTGCGGCGTGCATTGATAAATCATCCGAAAAGATCACACCTTGATAGCCTAGTTTTTGGCGTAATATCTGCTGCAACCAGATAGTAGAAAACCCAGCAGGTTGATCATCAACATTTGGATATATGACATGAGCTGGCATTATGCCTGCTAATAAATCATCTTTAATTAACCGTGCAAAAACAGCCATGTCATGTTCGAAAATCTCAGATTCTGAACGCTCATCAATCGGCATAGCGATATGAGAATCAGCTTGCACATTACCATGTCCAGGGAAATGCTTACCTATTGCAGGCATGCCCCATTGTGTCATGCCTTGAATAAAAGCGCGTGCTAACATATCGATTTGAGTCTCACTTACTGAAAAACTTCGCTGTCCAATCACTTCAGAGATCCCGTTAATATCTAGTACTGGTGCAAAGCTGATATCAACACCATGCCCTAAACATTCTGCCGCGATGACAGTGCCACACGCCGTTGCTAATGCTTCTGGCTCTGTGTTCGACGCAATATTTCCCATCGCAGGAACGCTCGTAAATCCTTCAATAAATCGTTGCACCCGTCCACCTTCTTGATCAACACTGATCAAGATCGGATGTGATGCGCTGGCTTTAATCTGAGCGGTGAGATGCCGTAATTGCTGTGGATCATAATAATTACGAGCAAACAAAATTACCCCGCCCGTTAATGGATGCCCAATAACTTCTTGCTCCTGTGCGTTTAGTTCACAGCCTGCGACATCGAGCATTATGGGATGCATATGAGTTCCTGTTTATAAGAAAAAATAAGTTAAATGCGGCACAAAAATCAGTGTATAAATATCGACCCGATTGGGTTAATGTATAAACATAATAATATAAAACCAATAAAGGAAGTGCAATTAATGAAGTGGTTTAAACGTATAACTATCACCATAATGCTACTGATTGTCACTGCAATCGGACTAGTATACCTTTTATTATCAAGTTCAAAAGCACAACTTGATGGTTCTATTACAGCTAACTCACTCAGTTCACCAGTCACCATTGCTCGTGACCAATATGGGATGGTCCAAATTACAGGAAGTAATCAATTGGATGCGTTCTATGCTCAAGGTTATGCCCACGGACAGGATCGGTTTTTCCAAATGGATTTATTACGTCGCAATGCAGCGGGAGAATTATCTGAATTATTTGGTCATGGCGCATTATCACGTGATAAAAAAGCCCGTTTTCATCAATTTAAACAAAGAGCTCAACGAGCCTTTGCGTTATTTCCAGACAATCAACGTGCTGCAGTTGAAAGCTATACACGTGGCGTCAATGCAGCATTAGATGCTTACACCATCCCACCATTTGAATATCTTTTAACCGGGTCGACTATGCGTCCGTGGCAAGTCGAAGACTCGTTATTAGCAATTTATAGTATGTATATGGATCTGCAAGGCTCACAAGTTGAGCGTGATTTAACGCTTACGTATTTACACGGACAATATGGCCAAGAAATGGTCGATTTTTTACTCTCTCCTTCGACATATCAAGCGGCGATTGATGGTTCTATTCTGCCCTTAAACGAACAGGCTATTCCTGAGCTACCGCTGGTCACTACCGAAACGAAGATTATCGATGAACCTTGGTTTGATTATTTTGAAGAAGCCGATATCGGCAGTAATAATTGGGCAGTATCGGCACAACATACAAAAAATGAACGTGCGTTGCTAGCCAATGACATGCATTTAGGGTTAAATTTACCTGCTATTTGGTATCGCGCACAAATTCAATACCCGTATAACGGTCAAGATATTACGGTTGTTGGTGTGAGTTTACCCGGCGCACCAGGTATTATTGTCGGATCTAATTTACATGCTGCTTGGGGATTTACAAATGCGAATGTGGATAATGTCGACTGGATTGCCCTGCCCGATGACTACGCTACCAGCACGGTTAACGAAACGATAGTGACAACCGAAGGCAGTGAAGATTACGCCATCACCATGAGTGAGTATGGACCGGTGCAGACCATCGACGGGCAACGTTTTGCTCTGCGCTGGGTAGCACATACTGATTATGCAGTGAGTTTTGATTTATTGGATTTAGCGCACTCACATTCTGTTGATTCACTTATGGATGTTGCGCAACATATTCGGATCCCAGTCCAAAATATGATGATGGCAGATAGCCAAGGTCAAGTAGCTTATCGATTAACGGGGGCCGTAACTTCACGTGCTCCACTCCAATCCAATGCATTGAGCACGAGTCAATTTGCGACAGTCGCAAATGCATGGCAACAACCAGAAATGAGCACACCAATTTATCGTTCACCTACACACCATAAACTATGGACGGCAAATGCTCGGGTATTATCTGCGATTGAGATATCCCGTTATGGTGATGGCGGGTATGCATTAGGCCCGCGCGGCGTACAAATTGCTAATCGTCTAAAAGCTCAAAACACATTTGATGAACAAGATTTTTTAGCCTTACAGTTAGATAACCGTGCAATTTATATGAAAACATGGCGTGACATGCTACTCGAAACACTAGAACAGGCCGACGACCCACAATATGACCAAGCTATTTTAGCTTTACAAAATTGGCAAGCCTGTGCGTGTGCAAATGATGTCGGCTACACCCTTGCTCGCTACTTTAGAACACAAGTCATGAATGAACTGATGACGCCTTTATATCAAACAGCACAACAAGCTGGCGTGCGTTTTAGTAGCATTAATCGCCATTTAGATACTGCCGTCTTACGACTTTTAGAGGAACAGCCCACATCCTGGTTAGCGGGTAACTACAAAAGTTATGAAAAATTAAAATTAGCTATGTATCAGCAAACTATTAATAAACTCGCGTCCAAAATGCAACTGATTCAAACTAATAAACACATTGACCTGTCACAATTTACTTGGGGTAAGGTTAATGAGCTTAATATTCGTCACCCTATATCAACACAGGTGCCAGTATTAGCAAAGTACCTTGATATGCGCCCTGTGCCTGGTTTTGGTGATAGCTTTATGCCAGGGGTTCAAAATGGCACACATGGTGCTTCTCAACGTTTTATCGTACAACCAGGGTTAGAAGAGAATGGCTTTATGTCTTTACCAGGAGGTCAATCTGGACATCCTTTATCTAAATATTATGATGCGGGTTTTGAAGTCTATGCAGAACATCAAGGACTACCGCTACTGTTTCAACAACCACAGCATAAGTTGACACTGAGACCGCATTAAGCAAAATACGGCAGTAGTTATAATGCCAAAAAAAATGAGGCGTTATTTACGTGTAGATAAAGAGGCTTGCCATTGCACTCGTGCATTGGCAATATCTTGTTCCGTAACGAGTCGGGATTCTGCACTAGCTAAGGCTTTTGCCGTATTAAAAATGATTAAGTCACGATCAATAATCAACTTTGTGGCTTCTTGATATAGCTGCCCTCGCGCTTCTGGAAATTCCGCTAACAATCCATCTAAAGAATGAAGTTCATGGTAACGCTTTTCCACTTCTTGATTAAACCACGCACGCTTGGCGCGAAATGTCAGAAAATCGACAGCCTGAGCAGAACGTAAAAATTTAATTTGTTGCGGAGCTAAATTGAGTTGCATTGCTGTTTCAATTAAACGTTCTTGTAATGCTATTAATGCTTGAGGTTGAGTAAACTTCACGGCGCTAAACGCAGCACTGATCACTTCTTGTACGTTCAACAAATCCATCGCGCTTAAGTTGGAAAAGGCGACATCGGCTGTGGTTAATGATAAAGCTAAGGCCAGTTTGTCTTCATCGTTAGGCGATATATCCTCACTGGCACCTGCACCTGTCGGATCACGAAACAGGATAGCCTCAAAATCAATTTTAGCTTGCCTGGCTTGAGCTAACATCGGTTTGGTAACTTGGTGTTGAATAAATTGAGTGTAAACCAACCAGCTACCGTAACTGAGTAGTGATAGACTACATATAAGCGTAAAAAGCACCCGAAGGTGCTTTAAATATGAAGATTGTGCCATTACTAGGCTTCAGAACCAGGGGCATTTTCAACGCGAGATTTCAATTTTTGACCCGGTTTAAATGTCACCACACGACGTGCTTTAATAGGAATATCTTCGCCCGTTTTAGGATTACGACCAGGTCGTTCTTTTTTAGTTCTAAGATCAAAATTACCAAAACCGGACAATTTGACTTGTTCACCGTTTTCCAAAGATGATTTGATTTCTTCAAAAAATGCTTCGACTAAGTCTTTTGCGTCTTTTTTATTTAAACCCACTTTCTCGAACAAATGTTCAGCCATTTCAGCTTTAGTCAAAGCCATAGAATTACTCTCTTAACGTTGCTGCAAGTTGAGACTTTAATCCTGATACCACTTGGTCTACGCATGCTTGTATTTCTGCTTCTTCAAGTGTTTTTTCAGGGTCAGAAAAGATCAATGAAACTGCCAGGCTCTTTTCACCATCTGCAATTCCTTCGCCTTTATATATATCAAATAATGTTAGGTCAACTAATTGATTTACGCCAACTTTTTTGATACAAGATACAATATCAGCATAACTTACATTGTCTTTGACTACAATTGCTATATCGCGTTTATTGGTTGGAAATTTAGAAATAGCTTGTGCTTTTGGTAGTACACGCCCTGTTAACGCAGCCTGTTCTATTTCAAACATAAACACTTTCGCATTCACACCTAACGTCTTAGCAAATTGTGGATGTAATGCCCCAACGAAACCAACAACTTGACCATCTTTAAGGATATCAGCACCTTGACCAGGATGTAATAGAGCTCGTTCTGACTTAGCAAAACTAAACGCCTCCGGTGTTGCAGTTTTCGCAATTAAACGTTCAACATCACCTTTAACCGAGAAAAAATCAACGGCAGTTGCTTCCTGCCAAGATTCCGTTAACACCGTACCAGCACATACAGCTGCAATCATAGGTGTTTGTTCGACACCACTTGGCGATTGTTCATTAGCAACAAAACGTAAACCCGTTTCAAATAAACGCACACGTGCTTGTTGGCGTTTTTGGTTATAACCTAATGCTTGTAATAAGCCGGTTACCAGACTAACACGCATCACTGACATATCGGCAGAGATAGGATGAGGTAAGGTTAATGTGGGTGTTTCACTAAACAACGCAGATTGTTTTTTCGGATCAACAAAACTATAAGTGATCGCTTCGTCATAACCTTGTTGTAACAATACTTGTTTTAATGCATTTAATGGTAATTGTGCTTCATCAGCTGGACGCATGTTTAATGACGCAGTCGGCGCAACATTTGGAATATTGTTATAACCATAAACACGTGCGACTTCTTCAATTAAATCTTCTTCAATACTGATATCAAAACGATATGCAGGCACTGAAACTGACCATTGGGCGTTATTATAATCAACACCGAAGCCTAATCGAGTTAAGATCTCTGTTACGGTCTTAGTAGCAATCGAAATACCGATAATTTTAGCTAAACGCGCTTCACGTAAAACTACATCGGTCGCTTGAGGGACATGCTCAATAGCAACAGCTTCAATAATCGGCCCTACTTCACCACCAACAATACTCGTGAGTAACGTCGTAGCACGTTCCATTGCATCTCTTTGTAGCTGTGGATCAACACCACGTTCATAGCGATGCGACGCATCAGTATGCAAACCATATTGACGCGATTTACCTAAGATTGCATCAGGGGCAAAAAATGCCGCTTCTAATACAATATTATTGGTGTCACTCGTTACACCTGAATGCAAACCACCAAAAATACCCGCCAATGCTAACGCTTTGTGTTCATCAGCAATAACCAATGTATTGGCGTTTATTTTTATTTCAGTTTCATCTAATAACGTTAATACTTCGTCTTGAGTTGCCATGCGCACATGGATATCACCCTTAATGCTATCAGCATTAAACGCATGCATTGGATGCCCGAGTTCAAGAAGAATATAGTTCGTCACATCGACCACAGGATCTATGGAACGAATGCCACTACGACGTAATTTTTCAGATAACCATAATGGTGAACTAACCGATAAATCAACGTTTTTTATAACACGCGATAAATAGCGAGGACAAGCATCAGGCGCATCAAGATGCACAGCTTTGCTATCACTAATCGTTGCGGGAACTGGCGTGATTGCTGGATAAGTCACGGCTAAGGAATTAAGTACACCGACTTCACGTGCGACACCACGCATGCCAAGGCAATCGGCACGGTTGGGTGTTAAATCGATTTCAATCGCGGTGTCATTTAAGTTTAAATATTCGCGGATATCTTGGCCAACCGGCGCATCACTCGGTAATTCTATAATGCCGTCATGATCATCACTAATACCCAACTCAGAAAAACTACACAACATACCCAATGAAGGTTGACCGCGTAGTTTGGCTTTTTTAATTTTGAAATTGCCAGGTAACACCGCACCAACACAAGCGACTGCAACCTTTAAGCCTTGACGGCAATTTGGCGCACCACAGACAATATCAAGTAATTCATCTGCACCAACATCAATTTTGGTGACACGTAATTTATCGGCATCGGGATGTTGACCACATTCGACAACATGACCAATTACAACGCCACTAAACTCGCCTGCTACAGGCTCTAAACCGTCTACTTCAAGACCAGCCATTGAAATTTGTTCCGCCAACGCATGGGTGTCTAAACTTGGGTTAACATATTCACGCAACCACTTTTCTGAAAAAATCATGCCCTAACCTCTTATTTGAATTGCTTAAGAAAACGTAAATCGTTTTCAAAAAATGATCGTAAATCATTTACACCATAGCGCAACATAGTTAGGCGTTCTACGCCCATACCAAATGCAAAACCGGTATATTCTTCAGGATCAATCCCCACTGATTTAAGCACATTCGGATGAACCATACCGCAACCTAAGACTTCGAGCCATTTACCATTTTCACCCATAACATCCACTTCAGCAGAAGGCTCAGTGAAAGGAAAATACGACGGACGGAAACGCACCGTTAAGTCTTTTTCAAAAAAGTGATTTAAGAAATCATGTAAAATGCCTTTTAACTCGGTAAAAGAAACATTCTTGTCAACCATCAACCCCTCTACCTGATGAAACATAGGTGTGTGAGTTTGGTCATAATCATTACGATAAACACGTCCTGGAGAAATGATACGGATAGGAGGCTTTTCAACTTCCATCGTACGAATTTGTACGCCAGACGTTTGTGTGCGAAGCATCACATCAGGGTTAAAATAAAACGTATCATGATCCGCTCGTGCAGGATGATTGGCTGGAATATTTAACGCATCAAAGTTATGAAACCCATCTTCGACTTCAGGGCCTGTCTTAACTGCAAAACCTAATTCCCCAAAGAAACTCTCGATGCGTTCAATGGTTCGAGAAACCGGATGCATATTACCCACGTTTTGGGCAATTCCTGGTAAGGTTACATCCACGGCTTCGCTAGCTAGCTTAGCATTCATTTCAGCTAATTTTAATGCATCAGACTTAATACTAATTAGTTGTTGAATTTCTTGCTTAGCAACGTTGATTTTTTGACCTGCAAGCGGACGTTCTTCGTTAGATAATTTACCTAGGCCCTTGAGTAAATCGGTTAATTTACCTTTTTTACCCATAAAATCGACGCGAACTGCGTCAAGCGTAGCTACATCAGCGGCAGCTTCAATTAAGCTTTTGGCTTCATTGACAATGGCTTCAAGTTCCATGGAATCCCCAAATGGAAGTAGTTAAACAGAATAATTAAGCACGTATTTTACATGAAATAGACAGGGTTTGTGTAGTTAAACACGCGTAAAATCAAAGATATCTGAAAAAAAAGCAAAAAAAAACGGTGAACATCCGGTTCACCGTTTTTCCAGAACTTAAACTTTTGCTAAAATATTATGCTAAAGCACCTTTAGCCACTTCGACTAATGCGGTGAAAGCAACTTTATCGTGAACTGCGATGTCAGCAAGGATCTTACGATCGATCTCAACAGACGCTTTCTTTAAACCGTTAATGAAACGGCTGTACGATAAACCATTTTGACGTGATGCCGCATTGATACGTGCAATCCATAACTGACGGAATTGACGCTTACGTTGACGACGGTCACGATATGCATATTGACCAGCTTTGGTTACTGCTTGAACCGCTACGCGATATACACGTGAACGAGCACCGTAATAACCTTTGGCCTGCTTTAATACTTTTTTATGACGAGCGCGAGCTACTACGCCGCGTTTAACTCTAGCCATTATTCAGTCTCCTGTCTTAAACGTAAGGTAACATGCGTTGGATAAGCTTAGTATCCGAAACATGAACTAATTTTTTGCCACGTAAGTGACGCTTACGCTTAGTACTCTTCTTGGTCAAAATGTGACGCAAGTGAGACTGCTTTGATTTGAAACGACCAGACGCTGTCTTACGAAAACGTTTAGCTGCTCCAGAGTTGGATTTCATTTTAGGCATTGCTAAAACTCCGCATTGTTATATAAAGCCAAAAATTTGCAGATTAAATGGCTGATTAAAATTTAGTAATTAGGTGTTACCTGATTGCAGTCAGGTAAACTTGTAGACCAAAATTACTTCTTAAGTGGGGCCAAGACCATAATCATTTGTCGTCCTTCAACTCGATGAGGGAACGATTCACAATTTGAGATTTCATCCAAATCCGCTTTAACACGTTTAAGTAATGTAATCCCGATCTCTTGGTGAGCCATTTCACGTCCGCGGAAGCGGATTGTGACTTTGGCTTTATCACCAGCCTCTAGAAAGCGACGCAGGTTGCGCAGTTTGACCTGGTAATCGCCTTCATCAGTGCCAGGGCGAAATTTAATCTCCTTGACCTGAATTTGCTTTTGTTTCTTCTTCTGCTCTTTAAGAGCTTTACTCTTCTCAAAAAGGAATTTTCCATAATCCATGACTTTACAGACAGGTGGCTCTGCATTTGGGCTGATTTCAACCAAATCTAACGTGTTGGCATCTGCCAAAGCTTGCGCTTCAGTTAATGTCACAACACCTAATGGTTCACCTTCTACACCAACTAAACGAACTTCGCTTACGTTAGTGATTTCGTCATTGATCCGAGCTTTGTCGCTCTGAGCCTTATTATTAGCGCCTTTAATGTGCTATTCCTCCAAGAGATTATCTAATTACTTTATCTGCGATGTCTTGCCCGACTTTAACTAAGAACTCGTCAATTGACATTTTTCCTAAGTCATCGCCTTTACGGGTACGTACCGCTACTTCGCCAGCTTCCATTTCTTTATCACCGACTACTAACATATACGGAACACGCTTCAAAGTGTGCTCGCGGATTTTAAAGCCTATCTTCTCATTTCTCAAGTCCGGTTTCACTCTAATTCCACTTTCTTTCAGTTTATTTGCAATTTTTTGACAATAATCGGACTGTTTGTCCGTAATATTCAAAATTACTGCCTGAGTTGGAGCTAACCAGGTCGGAAAATGACCAGCATATTCTTCTGTTAATATACCAATAAAGCGTTCTAACGATCCTAAAATCGCTCTGTGAATCATTACAGGTACTTTTCGTTCGCCATCTTCAGCGACATAAGTCGAACCTAAACGACCCGGCATTGAAAAATCGAGCTGTACTGTACCACATTGCCACGGACGATCTAAGCAATCATGCAAAGTAAATTCAATTTTAGGACCATAAAACGCCCCTTCGCCAGGCTGATATTGAAATTCAATGTCATTCGCCGCTAATGCTTCAGCTAACGCCGCTTCGGATTTATCCCACATTTCATCACTACCGACGCGTTCTTCTGGACGTGTTGATAATTTAACGACGATTTTTTCAAAGCCAAAGGTCTCGTAGGTGTCATACACCATTTTAATACAGCCACTGACTTCTTCTAAAATTTGTTCTTCAGTACAGAAGATATGCGCATCATCTTGGGTAAATCCTCGTACTCGCATTAAGCCATGTAATGCACCAGAAGGTTCATTGCGGTGACAACAACCAAACTCAGCCATACGCAACGGTAAGTCTCGGTAAGATTTTAAGCCTTGATTAAAGATTTGAACATGCCCAGGGCAGTTCATTGGTTTAATGGCATATTCACGTTTTTCAGACTCAGTTGTAAACATGTTAGCCGAATACTTGTCCCAGTGACCTGATTTTTCCCATAAAGACCGGTCCATCATTAGTGGGCCCTTTACTTCTTGATAATCATATTGAGTCAGCTTTTTACGGATGAAGCCTTCTAATTCAGTATAAATAGACCAACCATCATTGTGCCAGAATACCATTCCGGGAGCTTCTTCTTGCCAATGAAATAAGTCTAGCGTTTTACCGATCTTACGGTGATCACGCTTCTCAGCTTCTTCAAGACGGTTCAAATAGGCTTTTAATTGCTTTTTATCTGCCCATGCTGTGCCGTAGATGCGCTGTAACATTTTGTTATCAGAATCACCACGCCAATACGCACCGGCCACTTTCATAATGTTAAAGTGTTGGCAAAAACGCATGTTAGGCACATGAGGACCACGACACATATCGACATATTCTTCATGTATATATAATGCAGGGGTTTCATCTTGACCGATGTTCTCGTCCAAGATTTGCATTTTATAAGTTTCATTACGTTCAACAAAGGTATCACGTGCTGTTTGCCAAGAGCCAACTTTTTTGACAACGTCATAAGAAGTTTTCGCTAGCTCTAACATGCGCTTTTCAATTTTAACTAAATCATCCTGGGTCAAAGAATGATCCATATCCACATCATAATAAAAACCATTATCTATGGTAGGCCCAATCGCCATTTTTACATCTGGGAATAATTGCTTAATTGCATGACCAATTAAATGAGCACAAGAATGACGAATGATCTCAAGACCAGCGTCGTCACGTGCAGTTATGATCTGTAATTGTGCATCTTCGGTAATAAGATCACAGGCATCGGCAAGTTCGCCATTGATTTTGCCTGCAATGGTTGCTTTAGCAAGACCAGGTCCAATGTCATTTGCCACGTCCATAATAGAAACAGCGTTATCGAATGCACGGGTTGAACCGTCTGGTAAGGTAATTATGGGCATGAAAAATCCTTGAACAGTGGTGACGCCTACAGTGCGCCACTTGTATTTAAAAAAACATCATATTTCATAAGGTCAGCCTTATGATGATGATACAATGCGCAATATTATACAGATAGAGCCTATTTTGATGCAATCTTTTGTTTTTTTTATATTAATCAGTGTATTTGTTAGCGGCAGCAGTGTTGCCGAAGAAACGCCATGGCAAGCAGAAAAAATCAATCAGCACATTTTAGTCAGTTCATCGACACAAGACGGCATCTATCAAATTAATGCTAAAATGTATGTCCATGCTACCCCCGATGAGTTTTTTACATTATTAGAAACCACTGACAATAACTGCCAATGGATAGCGAATTGCAACACGGTAGAAATTTTAAATCATACAATAGACAATACCCGTTATGTACATACTGTTTTTGATAGCCCTTGGCCGGTTGCGGATCGTGAAATGTATACTCGTTCAATACATGAATTTAGTGCTGATCACCAACACCTATCGATCATCATTGACGATATTGCTGATAGCTACCCTGCTCACCCTCGCCGTGTCATGATCCGCGATGTGCGTGCGCAATGGTCGATGACTCACTACCATAATGATTGGTATGAACTCAGTTATCTTGCTAGTGCAGATCCTGGCGGCGTAATCCCACAATGGCTATCAAAGCAATTATTAAAAGATTCAACAGCCATTACGTTTACCCGGTTACGCGAGCGTCTACATGCTGACAAAATATTTTAGCCTTACAAATCCCCCTTCTTCTGTAGGTATCGGTTATCTGCTTGGCGTTATTGCGCTCCTTACTGGCTGTCAACCGCATCAATCGTTACCCTCTGCATTAGACGAATATCAATCGCGGATACATCGTGTATTAGCTATCCCTGAGCAACCGATCAATACCGGTGTCACGCTAAACTACCCAGAGGCATCACAACGTTCGATTTCCATTCCCAGAACAATTATGCCGCTTGCTGATTTTTATGCCATTAGTGGTTGTGAATTAGCCCCATTAATCGCACAGCGAAATACCGCTCTAGGCAAAGTAGAATACCCATCACGTCGCTTAGTTTATGAATCGACATTACTGCACACGCTAACTAATTGTATTAAACTTGTCGCTGCTAAAGATATGACTTCAACGGATGCTAACGCAGCATTGTTTGACACACTCAAAGTCAAACAAATTCATTACCCAAAAACATGGGCTAACGTTATTCAAAATAGTCACAGTATGCGCCTAGGGCTCGGGTTTTCACCGGGATATATTGAAGGTGATGCTAGTGACGGGTTTGTCGAGACTAAGGCGGCATTACAATATTTATATCAAGCTCTCCTTACCCCACCATTAAATATTACACAGCTAGAAGCACAACTCGATGTACTCGAGAGTTTTCGATTACCTGCTCGTTTGTACCGCTCAACTCAATTGATAACATTAGAGTTAGGTCAATTAAATCATCTATTAACCGACTATAATGATGGTTTTACTTGTGGTAATCCCGTAATTAAAGAGCAAATCAAGATCCTCAATAATGTAATGAAGCAATTTTTCATTCAAACATTACAGCCAATTGCAAGTCACATTAATCATTACCAACGAGAGTTAACCCCTATATTAGTTGATATAATGGCATCCCCTGAAATACACCCTTCAATGAGAGCCTATTTAGACACCCAGGCGCAATCATTTGACGCTTATCAAGCAGTGTTTACTGAACATGTCACTCAGCTACAACAAATACTAGCGTCTTGTGGATTGAGGCCTACAGCAAACTAACTAAACTAAACTAAACTATCGGGTTTAAGGTTAACTTAATATTGTGTGATTACCTTCAAGCATTTTTTCATGCAATCACACACAAAAGATAGGTGTTGGTGAAATTTTATAAATGCTTACGGATTATTGTAGATAATAATTTTGTAGAAAAGAATGGTCGAATCGGGCAGGATCGAACTGCCGACCTCCTCGATGTCAACGAGGCGCTCTCCCGCCTGAGCTACGATTCGACGGATATCACTTTGGAAGAGGCGTGAATTATACGGATTAAGATTAGCCTGTCAAAGGTTTTTATTAAAAAACAAAGGGTTTGATATAACTAGTGACATTTTCATCATTAGCCATGCTTAAAAATTCCTCACCCAACCGATCCGTTTCAACTAAAACCCTTGTCCAGTAGGCGATACGGGTCGGTGCATCCATAGTTTCAAAATCCGTACGATCAGGAATTTTACCATAGGGTAACTTGGCTACAAACTCAGCACTTGGTACTAACATCACCACATTGTCGTAATTTTTAGCATGCGGTTTACGCTTTTTCCAGGATTTATCAAACCATCCTGTGATTGGTTTAGCATAAAAATGTGGATATAACGTCAACGAATCGGACGATTGCTGATGTGGAAACGATAAATCGAAATGATAATCTATAATCCCACCATCACGATACATACCCTGTGGTGCACCTGAAATATCTTTAATGCCTTGCATAATCGCAGGGATCGAACCTGATGCAGTTAATGCTTGAATAAGGTTCTGCATAGTTAAAGATAAGTATTCAGTTGGCAAACCATATGGACAGTCTATAGCGATGCTATCTGTTGAAAATATCACTCGGTCAAAATAATGCTTTAATTGTTTACGTGAAACAGCATTCATACTTGCACTCATCAATAAACCGGGTATTTGCAGTGCTTTGTGTTCAAAACGAGACAATCCCTTAGCACGGGCTACGATAAAGTGCGCCTTTACTCGATCGTTATTAAGGATTTCTTCGACACCCGTGTGCCCCATTAGTTGGTCCATAATAGTATAAACGCTTTGAGTGATATCGAATGGCGATGGTTTGTTACTATATATAGTATTAGCGTAAAAATGGGCCAAGCGATTAATTGCAGCTTTGGGATCATTTAAAGCCATACAGGCTGCTCTAAATGCACCAGCTGAACTGCCAACCACATGAAGTTTATGTGCCGAGTTGGCAAAAAAATCAGGAATGATGACACGATCTAATCCCGCCAAAACAAACCATTTAGGGCCACCAGACGCACCTAAAATAGTATCAAACAATTCAGGTGCAAACCCTTCGTTAGTAATCCGTTGTAACGCCTTAGGGCCAGCATATATATCGAGCATTGTTATCCACTTCCGTGTAATTGTTAAAATATTGTGTCACTAACTAGTATGAAAGTCACATTATGGATCAATAATCTCTTACAAAGGCAAAATGATATCCACATTAAATTTCAAGTTGACAAACATTTCAAAATCATTTGTTTTTGCAAAAATACTGTGTTTTACATTACTAATTTATAGCAACATGTCTAAAGTTAAGGACATCACTGAACAACGCATTCTAATCAGAATTAGCATATAAAATTTATTTTATTTCATCTTGAGCAAATAACCGACAAACCGCATAAAACATGACCTGCACAAATATAGTGCGTTATTAAATTACTGCTTATAACGCAACCAATTTAATCATAATTCATTAAAAATAAATTCCATTATAGGTTTGATAAGAAAAGTCAATAAACAAAACAGCACAAAAAACAACCAACCGGTTTAAACCCCTATTCTATCTAAACTGTGGTCCTTAAATTTTTTATGTCCACAAAGTTATCCACAGATTCAGTGGATAAGTCAGTAAATCAATGTAATATATTTCCTACAACATTAAATTAACAAAATCAGCTATTACTTATCTTTTTTACTTGAACACGGATAATGTCTGACAACTCAATATATTTTTTATCTTTCTCGGTGAATATTGTAATATATGGATACATAAATATTAGTGACGGATTGACCAAGAATGACAACTCTTTATGG
>Ga0257120_1000485_pt1 | contig 29389 bp, 30 predicted proteins | sample SI106_10metaG_FD_190153 | JGI IMG/M metagenome (GOLD analysis project Ga0257120, IMG submission 190153) | Marine microbial communities from Saanich Inlet, British Columbia, Canada - SI106_10 | ecosystem: Environmental > Aquatic > Marine > Inlet | place: Canada: British Columbia | collected... | reverse complement strand
GTGCTATAATATATTTTAATTGATGGAGAACTAAATGACTTATGATGAAAACTCGCCTTTAACAGAAGATGGTCAGAGATATGAAGTCTATCTGAATACTACGAAGGATGTATTTCCTAAAACATTTGAAGAATTTGTCAGAGAAGGAATGTAACTTATGACTATGACACCACAACAAAAGGCTGACCGTTTGGCTATGATTAAAGAAATCGCTGAACGAAATACGCTGAAGCGTAAATCTACATTCAACACACTCAAGCGTAAATCCAAACAGGCTTTACAGGATGTTGGTTCTATTAAAACCAAACGTGTAAGTAATGTTGTTCGAGAACCTGTACAAGGTGAAAACATCAATTATTGGACTGATGCATCTAGATATGCTGATGAATATTATGGCGAAACCTATCGTGCAACCACAAAGTACGATAATGATTGGGGAGACTACTAATGAAAAATGGTGATACCCACCTAAACTCAGGTACGTTCTGGACGTTTATAGCTGTTATGGTTATATTGTTTTGGGGCGAACCTAACCTACTAGATCTGATTAAGAATTATCTTATCAGTGCCACTGTCGTTCTGGAGATACGTGGTTAATGATTACTATTGAAGAGGACGAAGACTTTAATGAAACTAAGGTAACCATCTTGGATACCACTGATTCCTATGAAGATGTCGAAATGATTATCGATCATCAGGCAGAAGTCTTCTTTCGTCAATGGGACGAGAACGAAAAACGATATCAAGTGATTGGCTTTACATCAGATATGTATCGTAAGCTAATGGAAGCTTGGAACCTACCACATGGAATCTACCATTTTAGAAAGGATGTAGACTATGACAATGATAACTAGAAAAGAACTAGTTGAAGTACTACAGAAACACGTGTGTGAAGTAGTATTCGAAAAAGTAAATGGTGAAATGCGTAAGATGGTTTGCACACTACGTGCCGAAGATCTTCCACCACCCACCAAAGAAGATCCTTTAACAACCAAGAAGGTTCGCAAAATCAATGAAGAGGTTTTGCCATCATGGGATGTTAACAAGAATGGGTTTCGTTCATTTCGTATGGATAAGGTAAGATCCGTAACATCAACCGATGGAAGCTTTAACTGGCAAGATCCTAAGTGGAAATATGTGGATGTACGAGTGCCACCACCCATGGAATTCATCGAAGAGGGGAAGCCTAAATAGTAATTTAAGAGGGGAGTATATTTGCACTTTTATATCGATCAAGAAATACTCTCAGTGATATTCGGCGTAAGTTGCGCTATATGCGGTTTCTTTATCCACAAACATTGGTGGGCTAATAAACATGACGATATAGTCAGCACCACCGTCGAGTATCTCTGTGAACAGGGGTTTGTCAGAAGTACCTATGATGAAGATGGAGAATTAGTTCTACATCAATTCAATGACCAACCAAATGTAAAGCAAATTAAAAACAGTGTCGATTAGGGGTTGACACCATTTGCAAATTAAGGTAATATAATATGTAACTACTTGAGGAGATGATTCGTTATGGCTAAGAAAATGAAAGCAAAATCACTACCACGTGCGAGAGCTAGAACAGGAATTGGTGCCGCACCTGACACCAACTTTAGTCACTTTAATGAATACATCCGTATGGAAGTCGATAAGAAAGACATAGCGTCATTCATTAAGACTTACATCAAGCAGACATTCGACAAGGATACCCAAGAGGTATATCTTGCCGCACCAGAGTGGGCTTTCACTCCAAAGCACTTCATTGCTTCTACTATCTTGTGGGAACAGAAGGGCAAAGTCTTTCCAGACAATTGGAATGCAAAGAACGCTCTGGACACTTTCTTCAAATACCTTGAAGACCTAGGACTTAAAACCCTAGTCGATAAGGAAGAAAATGGGGAAGTGAAAACAATCCCACGTAGGACACCCGCTGATATTATCAAAGAGAAGACTTCGGACTTCATTGGTAGTATTGAAGGTACACTTGATGAATGGCCTAACGCTACTCACAATGTGTATGAAGAATTGGTTGGGGGTATATACCCACAGTCAACAGCGAGTGCAGTGGTTTCTTTCTACACACCACTACGTAATGAACTGACTGAGTTGATCAATAAGAGAACTCCCGATCTTGTTGAGGCATACTCTAGTCAACCACTGAGTGTATGGAAGAAGTATCTCGAATTCGTTCAGAGTATCATTGATGATGCTGATAAGTATGTGGCGACTAAGAAAGCTACACGCACACCACGTAAACCACGTGTTAAGAGTGCTGACAAGCAAGTCGCCAAGATACAGATTTGTTTTGAGAACAAAGAGTATAAACTAAAGTCAATACACCCTATGTCTATTGTAGGGGCTATGAGACTATATGCCTTTAATATCAAAACAAAGAAACTGACCGAATACGTGAGTCATAAGGCAACAGGGTTAGAGGTGAAAGGCACTACGTTGAAGGGTTGGGATGCAGATCTGTCAAGGCAGATTACGCTTCGTAAACCACACGAGGGTCTCCCTGTTGCCTTAACTAAGACTGCTAACCAAATCGGTAAGATGTGGAGCACCTTAAAGACGCAAACAACCGTTCCAAACGGAAGACTAAATAGGGATACAATCATCTTAAGGGCATTAAATAAATGAGCGAAACAGAGTTTCTAAACAAGAGTAAATTCTCAAGTATGGTAGAGACATCTGTGTTTGGTAAAAAGCTATCCTACATGGATGCAGTTATTGATGTTTGCACAGAAACAAACATTGAGCCAGAAGATGTAAAGAAGTTTCTTAACGGTGTTATCGTTGAGAAGTTAGAGGGGGAAGCTATGAGGCTTAATTATCTCCCTAGACAAAATGTACTATTGTTCGATGATTGATGGTTGACACCACATCGATTCTATAGTATAATAATTCAGTAATACAAATATAATTCAGCAATACGAGGAACATACAAATGTCTTTTGCAAATCTAAAAACAAAACGTAACCAGATCAATGATCTACTAGCGGCGGCAGATGCCGCAGGTGGTGGTGCTACTGGTAAGAAGAACTATGGCGATGACCGCCTATGGAAACCAACAGTGGATAAGATGGGTAACGGTTATGCCGTTCTACGCTTCCTACCCGCCGCAGAAGGACAAGCCCTACCATGGGTTCGTTACTTTGACCACGGCTTTCAAGGCCCCGGTGGTTGGTATATTGAGAAGTCTTTGACTACTCTTAACGAACAGGATCCAGTATCCGAATATAACTCAACACTATGGAACAACGGTACTGAAGAGGGCAAGACACTTGCTCGTAAACAGAAACGCCGTTTGCATTATGTTGTTAATGCATTGATCGTATCAGATCCTGCAAATCCTTCTAATGAAGGTAAGGTTATGTTGTATCAGTTTGGTAAGAAGATCTATGATAAGATCATTGATGCCATGCAACCAGAATTTGCAGACGAGAAGCCTGTAGATCCATTTAACTTTTGGGAAGGTGCAGACTTCAAATTGAAGATCCGCCAAGTCGAAGGCTATCGTAACTACGATAAGTCTGAGTTCGCTTCTCAGAGTGCATTGTCAAACAACGATGCTGAGTTGGAAGCCATCTATAATAAGATGCACGACTTGAGTGAGTTCATCGATCCGAAGAACTTTAAATCATATGCTGAGTTGAAGGCTCGTTTTGAGAAGGTTACAGGTCAAACAACTATGACCTCACAAGCCAGTCATGACTTGTCAGTACAAGAGAGTGCTCCGCCTATGCCAACTGCTAATGTTGCAGATACTCCACAAGAGTTCGCACCAGTAACCGCAGAGGCTATGGAAACGAGTAACGATGATGATACATTATCCTACTTCTCTCGTCTAACAGCCGAAGATTAAAACAAAGGGCAGGGGGAAACCTCTGCCTTTTACGCTTGTATATCTGGTGTTATCTTAAAGCAATTAGTTATATGTCTAGCATCAGCATCAGGTTTAGTTAAATCCAATATCTTATTTTGTAATGTTTTAGCTTTCAAACAAGAAGCCATATCATTAAACACAATGTTAGGTGCTTGTACAGAAAACTGTGTCCCTAATATTAATATAGTTATCATTACATACACTATTATCCCCCAAACTGCATAGGTCGTCTTACTGTTTCTTCTAGGAAGGCATCACTTCCAGAATTCATTGGTATTTTCATTTGATTGATGGTTGTTTGTGAGTTATTAGTATCTCCTTGAGATCCATCCATAAGAACGACTGGCGGAGCAGGGAATGGTTCTGTTGGTGTGATATCTTCTGCATTGTTATTTGCTCTCTGAATCGCTAACTGATCCCTAAGCACTTGAGCTTGAGTTTCTCTTCTGTCAACGTCTGCTTGCAACTCACCTAGAGTAGCATCATCAATGATCCAGTTACCAGTATAAGATTTAATTGCTTCTACTGCCATAACCTTTAGTTTAGGTCCGATCATAGACATCCATAGCCCTAGATCTAAGAATGCCATTTGCATCTTAGTAACAGCTTCATCCCATTTGTTCTTAATCCAACCAGTGATACTGAAATCATCATCAGTGATCTCAAAGCCAAACTTGCCTGCGATCCACTTGAAAGCATCGTTGCCATATTTTGTTATTAGGGTAACAGGGTTTAGTGTGAAGTTCTCTGGTATTTCAAATCCAAATATACCACTAAGCCACTTGATGCCCGCTGTCGCAGGTGCCACAACGATAGCTCCAATGATCTCTAATACACTCATGCCCTTCTCAAAGCCAAAGAGTGCTAGTGCATCATCCATAATAGATTTCATCATACCTTTAAATCCACCACCCTCACCTTCAGAACTGAAGATAGCAAACTTAGACTTTACCCAATCCACGACATTTAGAATTGCAGTGAATGGTGCTTTGACCATTTTCTTTATCATCTCTGTAAACGAGAAGTCCTTAGCAACCTGTAGGATCTTTCCACTTGTTGTTGATGTGTCGTAGTTACCATCTGCATCAACTTCAGCACCAGTGATCTTTCTTATGATCCAAAGGAATGCACTTTTGATTAAGTCGAATGGTGCACCAATGAATGATCCAACCATTCCAGCGATACCATCACCAAACTTACCAAATATAGTTGCTTCATCAGATGCCATGTATGCTTTCATACCATCAAATGCAGATATTAGAATACCAAGAGGCCATAGGATCTTACCCATGAGTTTGACAAATGCCCCACCTTTACCTAGGAAAGACTTACCAAAGTTTACAACCTTAGCCCCTGCGCCACTAAACCAAGCACCAATAGCGGCAGACATTTTGGTTATAGGTCTAAATATGCTGTTTATTCTAACACCAAGTCTAGCCATAATACTTTTAGGTTTGATCTTTCCATCATCTCCCTGTACGGATACAGGTTTACCATCAACACCAAGACCAAAGATCTTAAAATACTTTTGTTGTAGGTTAGAGAACCATGTGCTTATTCTATTATTCAACTGAGTTGTTAATGGTGTCGCAAGAGATCTTTTACCACCTACAGCTTTTCCCAACTTAGGATCTAGACCTAGCTTCCTAAAGAACTTGGCTCTTAGGTCAATAAACTTCTGATTTAATGCCTTACTAAACCCACCAAACTTATCCAATGATTTAATTGCTTTTAGTTCCCACCCACGGAACCCAACCAATGCCGCACCTAATGCAGTGAAGCCAGCGATGAATGCGCCTAAAGGTCCTACAAGCTTACCTAGTGCTAAGAAACCCATACCAGTATTATCTTTACCAGTATCTTTTCTTCTTGCACGTTCTACAGACTCAGGTTTAGCCTTCTTACGTTCTCTTCTCTCTTCTAGAGCATCAAGACGTGCACGTTCTTGGGCTTTGAACCATGCTTCAAAGTTCTTAGCCATTCGCTCATCACGTGCCTGACCTTTCTGTAGGGTTTTAACTACATCATTGAGAGTGGTATCAGCCATTTCTTTGTCTCTTTCGTTCTTCTTCTTGTTCTTTTATGTGTTCAGCAAGCATAGTAATATACACTTCCTTTTCCCATGGTATCAATCCGTCTATCTCATTCAAACTATAATTATGATGTTGCATCAGTGCAAAGTTGTTTTTATAGTAATTGATTATACTATTATGAGATAGACATACTAGAAAAAATCTTGCATACCTTCCAAAGTATACTCGTTAGGTTTTCCACATGACAAACATTCAAAATCGATGTTATGCTTCAGTGTAGGCATACCTTCGATAAAGTCTTTGATGGATGAAAAGTTATCAGCAGTCATAGACATAACGAATTCATCCTTTTCTTTTGCGCTTTCTTCAGAGAACTTAATTCTATCCTCATCAGTGCACACATAAGAAATACAATGTTTAATCATAGAGAATGTTGCTTCTGCACCACCCTCAATTACTGTAGCATCTTTTGCGATACTATTATAACGAGGCCATTGTAGTTCAAGTGATACTCCACTGCCAATATCGACAGTTTTGTTTTTAGATTCCATATCACCCTTAACGCCTACATCATCCATTGGAATAACCACAGGGTTTCTTTCCTTACAGTGTGTACACTCCAGTTCAATCTTAGCAGTCTCACCAACTGACTTAGATCTTAGTTTAGTGAACAGGTACTCAATGTCAAACGTGGTAAGTACGTTAGTATCAAGTTCTCCTAGTACACATGCTTCTAGAGTGTCAACTATAGCTGACAGGATCTGTGACTGATCTTGACTTTCCATAGCAAGTAGAAGAATCTTTTCTTCTTTCACTAAGAATGGTCTAATCCTGATGACGGTACCACTAGATGGAATAGTCAATTCGTATTTGGGTTGGTCGTTTAGTTTAGGTAAAGCCATAATAACTCCATTGTTTATGTAGATACCCAATCGTCGTATGAAAATTGGACATTAATTTCAAGCAAACCATTTTGCTCATTGTTTAGTTGTATTGCATTCAGAGTAGTAGGAAATGCATTGATCAATTTACATTTATATACTTCAACAGCAGGTGTTAACGCACCTCTTCTTGTCTTAGTTATATCAAGGTCAAATCTTAATTTGTCGTTGATGTCGAAACCAATGCTAGACGTTTTAGAAATGTCTGCGGTCTCTGCACCTTTTTTGTATTGTATAATTTCTATGTCATGTGTATAGGTGTTCTTATATTTTAGCTCTTTTCTTTCGAAATCGATTATCTGATCGTGCCAGTTCTCAAAGTATCTCTTGATGCCATAATCATTCATAACATGAAACGTCATAGATACATCTTCTTGACCATACCCATATGCAACCTTACGGACTGCCATACTTTGTACACGCTCTTGTGTTAGGATCTGTCTGCCCGGTAGGTTCACATCTTTACACAGCAAGTTTAGATCACGGATATCTTCAGCATTGCCTCTTCGATCTGTAACTCTTGATATGGTATTAGGCGCAGGAAGGATTACTCTAAATTGGTTTGCCATTGCAAATCCACCTTTTTTAGAGATCATTGCCTTCATTTCATCTACTTGAAACATTAGATCATTTTCCTTGACTGTCTATACACTTGAGATTGTGAAGCTTTCTTCCACTGTGCCATTGGTAAGAATGTAGCAATCTCCCACTCTGCGGCTGGAACTTTAGCCAAACGAGTTTTGACATGTGCTGTCAAATAATGCTTGAGTGTAGGTTTGAATGCTTTATACTTAGCAGATCCTTTGATCAGATCATAAGATAACATCAGTTTAGTTCTGTTGTTGTACTTATCATTGTTTGCTAGATCTAACAAAGCACTTAATAACTTGGCACGTAATAGTGGGGGTAGGTAGTGAAGGTTTAGACCCATAAAACCACCTGGAGCATCACCAAGAACAAATATCAAAGGAAATTGGTCATAGTAAGGTAGAGTTTCTTTATGTTTAGGGTCATAGAAGAACATATACATGTTACCCACAACACTATCTCTGGTCAACCTAACCTGTTCGGCTTGCATTAAGCCTTCTCTATTAACGTTACGCATCTGTGAAGCACGTCTACGAAACCACGCACGACTTTCTTCAGTCCGTGGAGTAATGCCCGCACGGAATGCTTCTATCTCTAATTTATCGAATAAGTTCTTGCTCATGATGTTATTTATACTACTTTTTAGTCTTCTTCTTGACCTTTAGGGGTTTTAATGGTTTAAAGGCAACCTTAGTAGATTTCAATGGCTTTGTTCTCTTAGGCATGAGACCCATCTTCTCCAAGGTATGTTCAGTCCAGATCTGGAAGCCCCAATCTCTATCCTTTGCATACTTCTTAGCAGTATCCCACTTGTTTTGATTTTTAATGAATGTTAAACTCTCGTTGATATAACGTTTAGTTTTCTTGCCCTTATATTCTGGAGGTCTTGTCTCTTTATCAGGCTTTATCTCAATAAGATCTACAGATCCATCTTTCCAAGTAATCTTAAGATCCATAAAGTACCTGTGCATACGCTTATCAACATCATATAAGTATGGAATAACTACTTCTTCACTTGACCAAGACTTAACCATAGGGCTATCATCGCACCATTTAAAGCATCTTAACTCCCAACCAGACCTATAAACGATCTTTGTGTAGTCACCTTTGTACTTAGATATGTTTTTAGGTTTGAATTTTCCACTATGTGCCATGATTTGCCTTATAAATAATAACGATGCACTTCTATTTATTAAGGTTTTACAATGGAACTTAAGAACACATATTCATTCCCAATCGATAATGATGGGATTAATGATGGCGAATACCCAGGGATCATTTCGTTTAGACCACGGATTATAGAACCTTTGGATATATCGACGTTTATGACAATCGTAGAAAGCGAAGTCGTAAAACAGGCAGAGAATGTAGAAGGTGTGACAGAAGGATTTAGTCCGGGTGATCCGAGAAGTAGTAGAATTAAACAACAGGCTGGGGTCGTCAATAGGTCAATTAAAAGAAATGATCGTGGTAGACAAGGTGACTGGCAAATACAATTGAGGTTGCCAGCTGGTCAGAACTTTAATGACACTATCAGTTATGCAAATGCGGATCTTGGTGTTATCGGTGGTGCGGCAGAGAAAGCAGTTGGTACGGCTGGGAGCCTATTTGACTTAGGTGTGTCGGCAGTCGGTAACGCAGGTCAAGGTTTTATTGATGGTCTTCTAGGTGGTATAGGTGGTGAGGCAGGATCTCTGGCGGCACTTAGAGTTGCTTCGAAAGCAAATACTCAGGTAGCTCAAGGTGTTTCATCAGCATCACGTGTAGCATTGAACCCTAACAGTCGTACACTATTCAATAGTGTGGCGGCTCGTTCACATTCATTTACATTCAAGTTAGTACCTAACAGTGCGGCTGAAGTAGAACGCATCAAAGAAATAATTAAGAAGTTCAGAGTAGCAATGTATCCCGACGAAATAGGTGTTGGTGAGATTGCTGTTGGGTATAGATTTCCAGATCCATTTGATATTAAGATGACATATAAAGGTAAAGATGTATTCACTAAAATTCTGACTTCATATTTGACTAATTGTCAGGTTACATACAACTCTTCTGGAATGGGCTTCTATGAAGATGGTGGGTTTACTGATGCCCAAATTACTCTATCATTTACAGAGTTGCGTCCACTTAATAAACAAGATATCGTACAAGAGGGCAGATAAATGTATTTCAAAAACTTTCAAAAGGCATTATATAGCTTTGGTACGCAAGAGGCGGCTGTTGTAATTCAAGACTTCAGTAAGCATGCTATCTTAACAGAAGAAGCTCAGGATGATGTTACAATATATGAGACCTATACGATACTACAAGATGAGAGACCTGACACTCTATCTTATAGGCTTTACGGCACTTCAGAATACTATTGGACATTTTTCTTAGTGAATGATAAACTAAAAGAAAGTGGTTGGCCTTTAGGTAGAAACGCTTTGTATGAACTAGGCAAGAAGAACTATCCTCATAGAGCAATACGAACAACTACAAATATTGGTGAGACTAACTTTAAAAAGGGTGTAGTTGCCACTGGATCTCAGTCTGGTTCTACAGGTGTTATTAAAGAAGTTCTGCTCGACATAGGTACTATTATCATAGACACACCAGATAACTTTAACGTGGGTGAAAATCTTAACGTTGGGTCGGGTGGAGATGCTCAAACATGTGTTGTGACTGCCGATAGTACGCAATTTGATTCGGTACACCATTACAAAAATTCTGATGGAGAGTACGTAGACATAGATCCTCATAACCCAGACTTAACTGGACTAGTACCTACAACGAATATGGAAAGACTAATTGAATTTAATGATGATCTATCCAATATCAATATCATTAGTCCCAAGCTTATTCAAAGAGTTGCTACACAGTTTATGTCAAAACTCAAGGATAACTAAGTATGTCCGATACAACGGCAAGCCATTATTCATATAGAAGAGCAGTAATTATTCTTGAAAAGACAGATCAAGAGATTGATGTCTCACAAGCTATTGGCGAGTTGATACTTACCGAAAACATAAGAAGCCTTGGAATATCTGGTAACGTTCTTATAGTAGATAGTTCTAATCTATTTTCAAGATCAAACTTCTCTGGTACCGAAATACTAGAAATAGATCTATACAATCACCAACAAGATAAATCTATCAAGAAACGTTTTGTGATGTATAAGACAGATTCTATCAGTGTTGTAAATGATACCACCATGACATATGTTTTCTCTTTGATGACTGAGCATGTATTCAAAAGTCATCTTAAAGCAATCAGCAAGTCATACACTGGCACACCGTTACAGATCATAAAGAGAATTTTAGATGGTCAAATGGGAGTGACACTAGACACTACAAAGATCAATGGTCACGAACCTATACAACAGTCTATGAGCATTGTGACTCCATACATATCACCAATTGAATCAGCTAATTGGGTATTGAATAGCTTGACAACAAACGAAGGGTTTCCGTACTTTTTGTTTGGTTCTATCAAGTCGGATGATATCTACTTAACTAACTTAAAAGATATTATCGATGCAGAACCTTTGTTCAACACACCGTTTGTTAAATCAGGTGCGATAGCAAGTAATAATAATCCAGGTAAGTCATTGTTTACAATCGAAGACATTTCCTATGCCAATAACAATAACACACTAAGCAGTATCGTCAGTGGTGCTATGGGTGCCAAGTTCGAAGTTTTAGATACCGTTTATGGTAATAGATCTGAAAACCCTGAGTTTAGGCTTAATGAGGTTTTACCTGACACTAAAGTAGTAGATGGCGAATTTGTTGTGGATGACAAACGAATTGTAGACTATGAGTCTAACTTTATATTCAATGTCGTTGCTCCTTCTCAAATTGGAGAAGATGGATATGGATATGATGAAGATGTTAATAAACTAAAGTCTAAGATTAAACGTAAGAGTGTACTAAGAGCACTAGATAGTAGAACTGCAACAATGCAAGTTACTGGTATTTTGTTTATGGAACTGGAAACTCCTACTATCGGAGGAAAGATTAAGATCGAAGTAACCTCTATGGAAGGTGATGTTACAATTCTTGATGAACAAAAATCTGGTGAGTTTATTATATCATCTATTAGACATTCTTTCTTTGATGAAAAACATAGAGTAACATTAGGGGTTTCTAAATTATGACTTTTACTCCAATTCAATCAAACTTCTACGGCGATGTTCATAGATGGTTTATCGGTATAGTTATTGATATCCAAGATCCTCTTAAAGTTGGTAGGGTTAGGGTACGCATTTTTGGTGTGCATAATGAAGATGTAAATGAGGTTCCAGAACATACGCTCCCATGGGCACAGGTTTTAGTTCCTACCACTGAAGAAGGTGTTTCTGGTTTAGGTAGATCTGTTGGAATTAAAGTTGGTGCACAAGTCTTTGGGATGTTCATGGATGGTCAACAATCTCAGATACCTTTAGTAATGGGATCTATGCCTAGAATAGAACAGGCACAGTTAGATGAAACTAGATCTAGAGAGCCTGATCCAGTTGTCAGATCTGTTCCACATCCATCGGGTGGAATTCCAAGAAACACGGTAAATACCAATACTGTTGTAGGATCAAGTAATTCTGAAAAAGCATTTAACTTCTTTATCGGAAATGGCTTTACTCCTATTCAGTCTGCGGCTATTGTTGGTAATCTTATTCAAGAATCAAATATGGATCCTGGTGTAACGTCTGGATTTACTGGGGAAAGTTCATTTGGTATTGCTCAATGGAACCCAGATGCAAACAGACTTCAACAGTTAGAGGCTTATGCATTAGATCGTGGTTTAGACATAGGTGCATTGGAAACTCAGTTGGGATTTCTACTATATGACTTCTCTACAATATCTCCTAGGTTTTGGGGATACAATCAGTTCAAGCAGATGACAAATCTTAAACAGGCTACAGAGTTCTTCTGCGATAAGTATGAAAGGCCAAATGCGGCATTTGCTCACAAAGATCAAAGAGTAGAACACGCTAGACAAGTTTTGGAGACATATAATAATGGCAATTAATATTAATATTCTAAACAGTCAACTAGATGCTATAGTAAAGAATAGTAATTTAGGAAAGATACTTGAGACTAAAAATCAAGTTGTGGGTGTTGCATCTTGTCAATTAGAAACATCTTTAAATAAAGTCGGTGAGACAGTATCTGGAATTCTACCATTGTCAGGTGGAGATAATCCTCTGGAGAATCTTAAAGCAACTGACTCTATTGTAGAGATCACTGGTCAAGTTCCTGGATTAGCTAATGAGTTGATAGGAGATCTATCTTCAGCTACAAGTAATATCAATTCAGCTATTGGGGAAACTATCGAAAACGGAGAACTTGAACTTGTTATTAGTTCTGGTGCTCCAGAAGCAGTGTCTAGAGCTTTGACAAAAGTTACAGGCAAGACAGCAGATGAATTAACTAATGTCCTATCTTCTGTTGCCACTACGGCTGGTGCAGAACAAGTTACTAAGATAAGTGCTACGATCAGTTCTGGAATTGGAACATCTACAGGCATTAAAGCGGCAACAGATGCATTCAATGCAAGTTTCTCAAATTTACTTGGTGGAGCAGTTGGTGGCATTCTTACCAATCTGATTAGAGTAACCGATAAGACATTTGACATTGTTGTTGATGAACTTATACTAGGAACTGAATTAGATAAAGATACTATTGCGGCACTTATTGAAGTTGAGAAGTATGATGAAGCAATTGGTTTGATATCAAATGTATCAACTTTGCCTTATGATACTATTGAGGAAAGGGTAAACTCACTTAACCTTACTCCTCAAAATAACGTAACAGTTGATCAGGATACTTCAGTAGGAACAAACACATCAGTTCCATATGAAATTGGTTCTAATAACAATACATGGGCTGGGGCTAATACCACAAACACTTCAACCCAATTCTCTTATGTGGACTCTCCCGAAGAATTGGTAGCAGAGTTTAGAAACACTAATAGAGAAATTACAGAGTTTATTGCTCACTGGACAGGAACATACACTAACCAAGACGTTGGTGCAGACGATGTACATCAGTGGCATTTGGATAGAGGTTGGAGTGGATGTGGGTATCATTATGTGATACGTAGAGATGGTAGATTGCAAAGAGGAAGACCACTTGAAAGACAGGGTGCACACTCAGGAGCATATGGTCACAATAAGCGTTCAATAGGTATCTCTATGGCAGGGGGATATAATTGTCCATCAGGCACAGCAAATGCAAATAGGTATATAAGTGCTGATAGCTTAACACCTGCTCAGATGAATAGCTTTGCTATGTTTGTTAGAGCGTTCTATGAGGTATGGCCTTCTGGTCAAGCACTAGGTCATAACGATACGTCTGATCTTGGTAAAGTTGATCCTGGTTTTGATGTAGGAGAATATGTGAAATCAAACTTTAATAAAACCAATCTAATAACAGATGCTAAAGCATCAGGACCTTTGACGACAGCACAGATTAACGCAGGAATACCAGTATGACAACGGAAAGAGACGATCTAAAGGACAGAGAAGAACGCTTTGGTACTGGTTATGCTAGTACACAGGGAAAAGTAACAGATGCGTTTGCGGATCCTAGTAAGCAACATCCTAGAAGAAATTATGAAAACCAACCCAATACCAATGAATCACTTCGTTCTGGTAAATCTCATTCATTGCCTTTAGGTGCTGACATTGATTTACCACCTATAGCATCTACACAATATCCATATGCTGATGTTAAAGAAACTGTTAGTGGTCATGTAATAGAATTCAACGACACACCCGGTGGTGAACGTATTCTTCTAAAGCACAATTCTGGGGCTGGTATTGAAATGCGTCCAGACGGAACCGTAGTTGTTTTAGCAACGAATAATAAAGTTGAAGTGACACACGGCGATCAAACGGTGATAGTAGAAGGAAACGGTCAACTCACATATGAGGGAGACCTAACCATTAACGTTAAGGGTGACTTTAAAGTTAATTGTGATAGCTATGAAGTAAATGCTAGAAACGACAAGATAGAGAACATTAACGGTAATGCTAGAACTAAAGTGTTTGGTAACGAAGGTAAAACCGTATCAGGTAACTCATCTAATACAGTGGTGGGTACAACCGTAAACACACACCTTGGTAATGTAACCACGGCTGTTAAAGGAACTAACAAACAAGCTACTGAGGGTAAGCATATCATTGCGTCAAGTAGTAATTTAGAAGTTTCATCTGAGGCTAGAATAATCCAATCATCACCTAAGATTAATACTCAAGCTGATGAGATGTTTATTTGGTCTGATACTGGCACCATTGGTGGTGTTGAGATGAGAATTCACGGACAGGGTGCACACTTTAGTGAAGGTGTCACAGCACCTGCGTTTTGGGGAGATCTACAGGGTACGGCAGTTCGATCTATTACGGCAGACGTAACAAACTCTCAAAACTATTCGGATCCTGATCCTGGTGGAGGTGTAGGATCTTCGCAAGGGTTTACCGCAGATGACACAGCACAACCACCAGTCTTTACTGCGCCTAATGGTGTTGTTACAGATGTTCTTAATAAATCTGCAATTGGTGTTAAGAAGGTAAAGGTTGACATTGATGACTTCCTAAAGAATAGTCTTAGACTACGTCCACTTGGAGAAACTGATGTTAGATCAAAGTTAAGAGATCCTTCATATTTACAAGATGCAGAATTTACTGCCGCTCAGGTTGGCAACGGAACACTAAACCCATCCTTTGCTCAACAATCGCCACCCAACGGATATGGTAGAATTAGAGGAGTAAGAGGTGGAGCCTTAAGAGGTACTGAAACTATTGGTAACACAACGGCAGATAGGAGTACTAAGACATTTACTATACCTAAGAATAAGCAAAGGTTTACTCTTTCGGATGCGGCTTATGGTATAATGGATAGCAGAACCGTTATTGGGACAGGAACTAGAGTAGCAGAAAGAGTGGGATTTGCAAGGTTTGTTGGTGCAGAAGATGGTGGTGCATTTAAGAGCCTAAGTCTAGCTGATAAGAAACAAATCGGTAAGAACTACATTGCTCAAGTAAATCTAACTAAAATGGTTATGGGTGCAAGAGGACAATTTGCTTCACACAGACTTAAGATCATTGAAGGTTTCTATGCTAAAGAACTATATGGTAAAGGATCACCCCAAGGGATCTCTGCCGAAACTCTAACACCCAATGGCCTATTAGATCTTAGAAGTAAAGGTAGAGCCGTGGTTTATGAGTTGTACGGACCTGACGGTAAAATGGATGGAGATGGTACGTATGATCTTGCAGTTACTTTATCTTATATCGGTCAGTTTGATAAGTTAGTATTGGACTATGATAACTTCTCTGCGGATGGGTCTATGAATGTTCAAATCATTGTAGAGATGCCTAATATCACTGGTGATGTTGTAACATTCCAGAGAAAGGTAGAAACAAGGTATAATAATGCTCTACAGGCTTCGGATAGTCTTGTAGAATTAAAGGCAGATGTCTACGGACCTCAGTAAAACTGTTATAAATAAAAGCATAAGTTTAAGGACAAACTATGGCACGTGTACTATCGATAGAAGACAAAGACCCTAATGTAAGGAGTGTAATCACTTCTCGCACTAAGATATATTCGGATATCGATTTAACTTTTACAAAAAGACCATCTGGTGATATCTACAAGAAGAGTGATTCGGCGGCTGTTAAACAAAGTGTAAAGAATATCATTGCCACAGGAAGACTAGAGAAGCCCTTTGAAGAAGACTTTGGTGCAGACATAACGTCTATGTTCTTTGAACTAGCTGATGAAAATGCATCAGAAAATGTAAGGGAAAGTATAGACAATGCCCTTTACGTATACGAACCACGTGCTGAAATACTTGACATTGATGTCAATCTTCAGCCAGATAAAAATTCACTATCTGTTACCGTTACCTTTAAGGTAGTCAGTACAGAAGAAATAATCACACTTAATACATTCGTTTCGAGGTTAAGATAATATGGCTACCACAATAAAATCAACAGAACTTGACTTCAATACGATCAAGAATAATTTGAAAACCTCATTGGCGGAACAATCTGAGTTCTCTGACTATAACTTTGAGGGATCTGGTCTTTCTAACATTCTAGATGTTCTTGCAACGAACACTCACTATAATGCACTTATCGCAAACTTTGCACTAAACGAATCATACTTATCTACTGCACAACTTCGTAGTTCTTTGATCTCTCTTGCAGAAGGTATTGGGTATATCCCAAAGTCAAAGACTGCATCTAAAGCCACCGTAACATTGTCAACAGACACTGGTGACTTGAGTGGTAGACCTTCAACTTTATCTTTACCTACTGGAACTAAGTTTACAACTACTGTTGATGATGTTACTTACACGTTTCAAACTAGAGAGACAGTAACAGCAACAGACAATGGGTATGGTTACTACGCATATAAAACACCTACAGGATCTCTTAACATCAACTTATTAGAAGGTATATCAAAAACTAAAACTTTCTTTGTGGGTCCAGACAGTGTAGATGATGTGTATATTATTCCAGACAAGAACATTGATATGGAGACTGCGGTTATAAACGTATTCCAATCGGCTAATGATGTAACATCTACTGGGTATATCAACATCTCTAAAGCTTCTACTATTAATGAGAACACTAAACTTTATATTATGAAAGAATCTCCTAACGGTTTTTACGAATTGACATTTGGTGATGGTGTAACTCTTGGTAAAGCTCCAGTCGCAGGTAACAAGATTGTGGTCGAATACCTACAGGTTAATGGATCTAAGGCTAACGGAGCTACTGCCTTTACTGCAAACAATAGAATACAAGTTGGCGCATCAAACTATGATGTAACACCTATAACAAATATTAACTCTATTGGTGGTGCAGAAGAAGAGACGATGGCTTCTATTCGTAAGAATGCGCCATTCCAATATGCTACACAGAACCGTATGGTTACGGCAGTAGATTACTCTACTCTTGTATTGTCTAACTTTGGAACACTTATTAAGGATATCCAAGCCTTTGGTGGTGAGGATGCTTTGAAGCCAGAGTTTGGTGCAGTGTTCTTATCAATTGTTTTCAATGCAGACGTAACAGAAGATACTGTGACAACTACAAAAAACTCTATACGAGACTTAGCTAAACAATTAGCAGTTGTTGGATTTGATATCAAGTTTGAAGATCCAGTTACCACATTCGTTGAGACTGAGATCTTCTTCCAGTTTAATCCTAAACTTGGTTCATTATCATTGACAACCGTACAGGATAACGTACAGACGGAGATAAACAAGTACTTCACAAACAACATAGGTAAGTTCAATCAGTCTTTCCGTAGATCTAACTTGTTAAACGATGTGGATGAAGTTGATACGGCAGTCCTATCCTCACGTGCTAATATCAAATTGCAACGTAGATTTACTCCTACAACAAACACATTACAAGATCATACACTAAGATATCCTGTTGGTCTTTCAGAACCAGATGACGTAAACTTTGTTATCAAAACAACTCCATTCCAGTTTGGAGAAAAGACATGTATCATTAAGAACAAGTTGTCTTCCAATAAACTACAGGTTATCTCATCTGATGACGATAGTGTGGTAGTAGATAATATAGGATCTTACAACTCTGCTACAGGTGTTATTAGCATTGTTGGGTTAAACGTTGCACAGGTTATTGGTGGAGATGCATTCATTAAAGTAAGTGCAACCCCAGCTAACCAATCAGCTATTAGTCCACTAAGAAATGATATTCTAGAATATGACCAAGGTCCATCATTTGCTACAGGAGTTGTGGTAACAACCACGTAATATAAAGCATGGCAAAAGATAAAACATTAAAAGACAATAATAGAAGAGCATTATCTCTACAGGATCATCATTCTGTTGCTGAAGTTCTTCCTTCGTACTTTGCAGAAGAATACCCTAAACTATTATCATTCCTTGATGCATACTACCAATTTGAAGATAGTGACGTTTCACCTTCTAAAATTGTCAGTGATTTGTTCTTAAGCCGAGATATCACAGCAACAGACTTATCTAACTTATCCTTTATCGAAGATGAGTTACTATTAGGACAGCAATACTTTGAAGGCTTTCAGAACAAACGTTCTGCGGCTAAGTATTCGAACACCCTATATAGATCAAAAGGTACATTATATTCTATAGAACAGTTCTTCAGAACTTTCTTTGGTATATCACCTGATGTCGTTTATACTAAAGAGAATGTTTTTAATATAGGCGAAAACACATCAACTATAGGATCAGAGTCATTAAAATATATCATAGACGATAAACTTTATCAAAAATATGCACTACTGGTTAAAGCTCCAATTCCTATCATAGAATGGAAAGAAGCATATAAACTATTTGTTCATCCAGCGGGTATGTACATTGGCGGTGAAGTTCAAATTGTTAGTCAGAACGTTGAAGATAGACTAGTTATGCCAACCGTTGACTTGGTGGATAATACAGATCCAGTTATTGAAGGAGTTGCAACAGCAATCTTCAGTGCACAACAAGAAGCTACTGGTATCGTACCTTATTCTATTGCAATAGCTGATAGTGAAGCTCGTATTAGTCTAGATAGTATCATTCCGAAATACGAGAATATAACACTTGCAGAAATTGATCGTAACTACGATACAATTGAAGAGTGGATAGGAGTTAATTCTCCAACATTCGATGAAGATTCAGATGGAATTGATTACCGTGCACCAAGAATGTCTACGAATTTAGACACATTTGATGAAGTTTCTTTCCCTTGGTACGACAGTGACTCCGCATAACCCTTATAAATACAGTTAACAGATTAGAATAGAGATCAAGCAATGGCAAGACAGAACATAAACAGAGGCACAAATGCTAATGACGGAACTGGCGATACTCTCAGAGTAGCTGGTCTGAAGATCAATCAGAACTTCGCTGAAGTTTATGAAATGCTTGGTGGCGACTCAGGTGAGTTGAGCGCAGGCATCACTATGACTGATCAGGGTATTGTGTTCGAAGGTACTAATGTTGATGATCATCAAACTACATTGGTTTCTGGTAATCCGTCTACTGATATCACCCTAGCGTTGCCTACAGTTGGTACGGAACTAATTTCCAATACCGCAACTCAGACAATGACTAACAAAACACTAACATCACCTATCATCACAACACCACAGATTAATGACACTTCACTTGATCACAAGTATGTATTTGTTGCTTCTGAATTGACTGCTAATAGGAACGTTACACTACCAGTTCTGGGAACAAACGACACATTTGTCTTTACAGGTGCTACACAAACATTAGCTAATAAGACACTAACATCACCACTCATAAACACAGGTAAGATTGGTACAAGTATCAATGACGTGAATGGTGCAGAATTAATCAAAGTAACAGCAACGGCAACGGCAGTCAATCAGCTATTGGTGGCAAACGCCGCTACTAATGGATCTCCTTCTATTGCGGCAGATGGTGACGATGCAAACATTTCTCTAAATCTAGCATCTAAAGGTACTGGTGGTGTTACACTCAATAACAAAGTAGTGCATCGTGAACACTTCTTAACAGGAAACGGTGCCGTAGATTTAACAATCCCACTTACAATATTTAACTCAGCATCCGCTCTTGCTATAACTATGGCAGATGGGACGATTACTGGGGAGACTAAATACTTTGTGAATAGGGGAAGTGGTACTGCTACAGTAACAGTAACTAGCTTAGTAGGTACAGGTAACCCATCAACAGTGGCATTTGCGGCACACGAAGCTGGCTTCATGATGTGGGATGGCGCAAACTGGCATCTAGCCTCTAAAACAGTTGCTTCTTAAGGACATAGAAAATGACAGCGATTATTACAGACAAACTAAAAAAGCAACTATTACTTGATATCATTACTGATATTGATAGTTCGGCAAACGACTACTACATCGGAATTGGTAGATCAGAAGTGTGGAATGCCACAGATGCGGCACCTACACCTAAGAATACCCAACGAGATGCAAGAAACTTGGGTCTTAGTATCCAGTCTGTTAAAGCTGTTGCTGATAAAACATTATGTGCTCCAAGGACAGACTGGTCTTCGGGTGCAACATACTCTTCATTGAATGATGACATAGAGGGACATCCAGTATCGGCATACTACGTATTTACTGACGAGAACCATGTATACCTTTGTATTCAATCGGGCAGAAATGCCGCTGGTAACGTTGTTAACTCTACAATTAAGCCTACAGGCACATCCACAGAAGCGTTTAAGACCGCAGATGGATATGTTTGGAAGTTCTTATATTCAATCGGTGCTTTGACAGCATCTAAATTTCTTTCAGCTAATTTCCTTCCTGTTGACTTTGTTGTATCTACAGATAGTGATAGCCCAGCTTCAATCGTTGAGCAAAAGGGTATCCAAGATGCGGCAGTACCAGGAGAGATTATTGGTTATACTGTAACTGATGGTGGGACAGGTTACACATCAACACCAAATGCAACTATCGTGGGTAACGGATCTACATTGGCTAAAGCTGATGTGACTATCTCAGGTGGAGCGGTATCTAAAGTAGATGCTAGAGATTCATCTGGAACATTGGTATTTGGTGCCGGATATACTTATGCAAACGTAACACTTACAGGTGGCGGTGGCACAGGTGCATCTATTAGGCCAATATTCGGACCTAAAAGTGGTCTTGGTGCAGATCCAAGAGACGATCTTAGATCAAGAGCTATTATGTTCAATACGAAGCCAGAAGGTACTGAGGCTGGAGACTTTATTGTAGGTAATGATTTCCGACAAGTTTCTATAATTAGAAATCCTTTAACATATGGTGGAGCAAAGTTTACAGACAATACAGGTAATGCTCTTAATAGACTAAATCTATCTACAATTTCATCAGTATTCAGTCCAGACAAAACTATTCTTGGTGCTACAAGTGGTGCTAAAGCATATATTGATAAGGTGGACTCAGACAATCTCTACTACCATCAGAATGAGGAAACAGGATTTATTCAGTTTGATGAACAAGAATCTATCTCAGAGACTGACGGATCTGGAGCAGGTGTTCTTGCTTTGTCTGGAGATGATGTTGATACAGATGCGTTTATCGTTGGTGAGGTAGATCCATTAAGTGGTGATGTATTGTATATAGATAATAGAGCGGCGGTTGCTAGATCCGCAGAACAAACTGAAGATATTAAAATCGTTATTCAACTTTAAATTGGTGTAGGAAAACATGACTAGAGACTTTACAAGAGACCTTTTTGCGTCAACATATAAAGATGATTTTGCTGATAGTGACAACTACCACAGAATTCTCTTTAACAATGGTCGTGCACTACAAGCTCGTGAATTAACACAGATGCAAACCATTACCCAAAGAGAGATTTCTCGAATGGGTAGAAACATCTTCAAAGAAGGTGCGGCAGTCAACCCAGGTGGTGCGACTTGTAATAACGGATATGAGTTTATTAAACTCCAAGGAGAACTTCCAACCAATTCTATTGTTGGTACACAGTTTACCTCAACAAGTAACTCTATTATTGCAGAAGTTATTGAGACTGTTGCACGAGTATCAGAATCTGAGCCAGCTACAATCTATGTAAGATATGTAAGCACATCAGGTGGGACTAGTGGATCTTCTCCAGTACGTGTATCAGCAGGTGATACATTATCAGGTGGTGGTGAAACACTCACTGTTCAAGCAACAAATACTGTTGCTAACCCATGCGTTGGTCAAGGTACTAGAGTTTCTATTCACGCAGGTGACTTCTTTGCTAATGATAGATTTGTATTTGCGGCAGAACAGTCACTAATCATTTCTAAGTATACTTCAGATGCGAATGCTGTTGTTGGTTTTAAGGTTGTACAGGATATTGTTACAGTATCAGATACTGCGGCTTTATATGACAACTCAGGTGCTACACCTAACTTGTCTGCCCCAGGTGCTGACAGGTACCGTATTAGATTAATCATTGCCGATCAAGCAAACATTGCCGCAGATGAAAACTTTATCTACATCTGTAAAGTTACAGAAGGCGTGATAGTTGCACAGGTTGAGCCAACAGACAATTATAATACAATTGAAGATAGAATGGCTCTTCGTACTTCAGAAGAATCAGGTAACTATATTGCTAAAAGGTTTACTGTAAGTTTTGACACTAATGAAGATGATGTGACTAAGCTAGACTTTGACATTACTCCAGGTGTTGCATATGTAGATGGCTATAGAGCGGTTATCAACTCACCTTTATCAATTCCAGTTCCTAAACCTAGAACAACACTCACATCAAACAATAATGTTGTGGCGGCGGCATATGGTCAGTATGTTATTTGTTCTGGAAACAAAGGTCTACCAAACATTGAAACGTTTGATGAAGTAAATCTATATCCTAACACAACAGGTACAGGTACTATTATTGGTACTGCACGTGTAAGATCAGTTGAAGAAGATGGTGCTAACTTCAGAGTTTATCTATTCGACATTAAGATCAATGCTAACAAAAACAAAAACAATGTTAAGTCATTGGGCAATGGCTCTACAGACTATATGACATTAATTCTTGAGAATTCACTAGCATCATATAAAGACGAAGCGGCTACAAGTCTACTATTCCCATTACCAGAAGATCGTCCGAAGGTTATTACAGACATCACACTAACTACACAGCGTAAACGTAGTGCGGTTGTTTCTGGTCAGTCTGGATCCCTTACACTAACTGCAACAGGAGAAACCTTTGCGGATACTAGTGCTTGGATTGCGGCACATGCAGACTCAGATGTCAACACAAACATTACATTCAGTGGTGCTGGTGGTACATCAAGTACAATTGGTGGTAACATCCCAGACGGTACCTATGAGATCTTAACATATGTTAACAAATCCGCTGGTACGGTTAGAACTAAAAGTATAACAGAAGTTACAGAGACTATTACTCCAGACGCATCTGGAAACCTAAACTTTACAAAAGCTGATATTAGAAGCATTGAGAGAATTACTCTTGCAGATTCAGACGGTGCTGATCTTACAACATCTTATGACTTAGATAATGGTCAACGTGACTTTGCTTATCTAAATGGTAGAATGGTTAAGAAAGCTGGTGTTACACAATCTGCGGATGTGTTCGTAAGATATAAACACTTCACACACGGAGCATCTGGTGACTTCTTTGCTGTTAACTCTTACACTGGACAAGTTGACTATGGTGATATTCCATCATATACTCAATCGAATGGGACAGAAGTTAATTTAAGAAATGTCCTTGATTTCCGTTCAACAGTTAACTCATCAGGTAACTTTGGTTCTGGTGCTCGTATTAACGAGATGCCTAAGAACACAAGCTTGATCTCATGTGATGCAGAATACTACTTAGGTAAAAAGGTACGTGTTGTTATTGATAGGGAAAGTAATGTTACTGCAATTGAAGGTGAACCTAGCGTAAACCCAATGTTGCCACCAATTCCTACAAATGCTTTGGATATGTTCCATGTGACTATGAATCCATTCACAATTAATGACGCAGATGTAACTTCTACTACTATTAAAGCTAAACGCTTTACTATGCGTGACATTGGTAAGATTGAAGAGCGTATTGACAAACTAGAAGAAGCTACAGCATTAAGTCTTCTTGAACTAGAAACCAATTCGTTTAACGTTCTTGATGCAAGTGGAAACAACAGAACTAAATCAGGTTTCTTTGTAGATAACTTTGCTGATCAAGCAAGATCATTCCAATCGGCAGACTATAGAGCTTCTATTGATCCAGAAGCTAAGATAATGCGCCCTTGGTTCTCAGAAGCAAACATAAGAATGCTTTACGATAGTGATCTATCTACAGGAACTATTCTTAAAGGTGACAGTGTTTATCTTAACCACACAAACCAAAACTATGTAGATCAACCACAAGCTACTGAATTCATGAACATTAACCCATTTGCGGTTATTATTGGTCAAGGGTTTATTGAGCTATCTCCTGCCTCAGATGAGTGGGTTGATGTTGATCGTAAACCAGATCGTGTCGAAGACGGTGGTACAAGACTACGTAACAACGGTACTGCAACACTTTGGAATAATTGGAGATGGAATTGGGTTGGTCGTGAAGATCAATTACAGGTTGGATCACAGCTTGCATCACAGACAGTAGGAAGAACTACTTCAGTTGATAGAGTTGTTGCATCAGAAACTGTTCGTGAATTCGTTGCGGATCGTGTATTAGATGTTGCCTTTATCCCATTCATGAGGTCTAAGAAAGTAAGCTTCCGTGGATTTGGTCTCAAACCAAATACTCAAGTGTATGCATTCTTTAACAACAAACCAATTGCAGACTGGGTAAGAGCAGAAACATTTACAAGATTTGCCAATACTGTTGATGACTATGGTAACAGATATAATAATGCTGTTGAGCATCCAGATGGAAAGTCTATACTTACCACAAACGCAGAAGGTAATATTGAAGGTTCATTCTTCATTCCAAACGGTTCAACTAAATTTAGAACAGGTACACGTGAGTTTAAACTTTTAGACATCAGTGTTCCAGACGAAGATTTTGCAACATCTATTGCGGTATCTCCGTTCACATCATCTGGTGTGTTGGAGACAAGACAAGCAACATTCACATCTACTCGTGTGCTTACTATTGGTGGTTCTACGACTACTGTTCCAAGGCCAAGAAGAAATAATCCGACAGGAACAAGAACACAGGCTTCTAGTAACCGTAACCGTAACAGAAGATCTGATCCATTGGCTCAAACATTCATGGTTAATGAAGTCGAAGGCTTGTTTGTAACTCGTATCGGTGTTAGGTTCCAGTCAAAAGATACAACTGTTCCTGTTATATGTCAAGTTAGACCAACAGTTAACGGTGTACCATCGGCAGATGAAATTGTTCCTAACGGAGTAAAATCATTATCACCAAGTGAAATTAGTACAAGTGAAGACGGTACTGTAGTAACATACTTTGACTTTGATGAGCCTGTATACTTAAACGGTAACACAGAGTACTCTATGGTACTACTAGCAGATACAACTGGATACCACGTATTTGTCGCAAAGGCAGGGGATCTTATCGTAGGATCTACTGAGAAACGTGTTACTAAACAGCCTACACTAGGTTCATTGTTTAAATCTCAAAATGCAAGAACTTGGTCGGCAGATCAAGAAAGAGACTTGACATTCACACTTGATCGTGCTAAGTTTGATACTAACGGTGGTGACGCTGTCCTAGAGAATGCTAATATTCCAGTATTTGCTTTAGAAGCAAATTCATTAGAAGTCACAAACGGATCAGGTACTGTTAAAGTATTTGCAATCGGTCATGGTCTATTAGTTAATGACAAGACAACAATTGCAGGTGTAACAGCATTCGGTGGGATTGCGGCGGCTAATATTAATGGTCAAAGAACAGTGACTAAGGTAGATGGTTATGGATTTGAATTCACCGCAGGTGCATCAGATACAGCAAATACTACTGTAGCTGGTGGTGGTAGTTTGGTAACTATAACAAGAAACATTGAAATAGATACTGCGCTTCCTTACTTTGAGACATTATCTCCACCTTCAACACTGATATCACACTCAGCTAAGTTTACAACAGGTAAGTCTTGGGCTGGAACCGAAACAGCGTACACTAAAGATGGAATTTACACACCTATCTCTAATAGAAACAATAACATTTTCTTAACACCTAGAATGATTGCATCTTCAGAGAACTCAACATTAAACATGTCTGGTGCTAAATCTGTTACACACAATATCAGCTTGAAGACTAATAATGATCTTGTGTCTCCTGTAGTAGATCTACAACGTTCATCTATAACTGCTATCAAAAACTTGGTGGACAATCAGGTCGCCAGTGGTGCGGCAAATAATGAAAACGTCCCTCTAGAATATATTGCGGAAACAAATTCATCAGGCGGTTCTAGCTTATCCAAGCACATAACTCAGCCAGTTGCTCTAGAAGAAAGTGCTGTTGGGATTAAAATCCTTATAGGTGCTAACAGACCAAGTGCATCAAGCTTTGATGTCTACTATAGAACTAATGCTTCAGATACTGATGCTCTAGGTAATCTTCTAGACTCAACTTGGGTATTAGCAACACTTGAAAGTGATATGCCTTCGGATGAAAATCCTAACGTGTTCAGAGAATACAGATACCTTGTTGGTGGAGAAGGTGGTACTATGGAAGCATTCTCACAATTCCAAGTTAAGATTGTATTGAATTCTAGTAACACATCAACACCGCCAGTAGTTCAAGATCTACGAATTATAGCATTAGGTGTATAATGATTAAAGTTGAAGGGCATTCGAATTTGAGAAGAGATCCAAAATCGGGTGCTATAATTAATATAAATAAAGATGAACTCTCAAGTGCAAGATCAAGAAAGATCCAACAGAAGAGAAAAGAACGAGAAGATAAACAACTGAAAGCAGATGTAGAGACCTTACAGAATGAGATAAGTGACATCAAACAACTGTTGACTCAAATTGTAGAGAAGATTTAAATGGCTAGAACATACGTAAACCTTACAGATACTGTAAATGCTTTCAAAGACAAAGTTAACGAGATCTCCTACGATGTCGGGGATATCACACTGATCTCCACTTCGGGGGATGACAGTGACGTTGTACAAGCTATTAACTCTTTGGACAGTGATATTGGTGGAATTGCCAACCTCTCAACAACTGACAAGTCTAGTATTAAATCTGCCATTAACGAACTTGATGCCGAGATTGGTGCCGCTACTTTAACAACTAGCGCATCTACAGTCAAGGGTGCTATTAATGAACATGAAGTACAGATCAATAACCTTGACAGTGACTTAGGTACAAGAGGTTCTTTGACTACAGATGCTGATCAAAACATTGTAGTTGCGATTAACGAAGTAGATGCTAATGCTTCAACTGCACTAACAAAAGCTAATGCCGCAGAAGCTTCTTTAGGTACAATATCAACAGGCGTTATGGGAACTGTAGCAAATACAGTAGGTGCGGCTATTGGTGAGATCCATTCACAGGTAGATAGTGCGGCGGCAGTTGTAGGTCCTCTTGGGGATCTACTGACAGTAGCAAACAATAGTATTGTTGGAGCTATTAACGAAGTTAAGGTCGCTGGTGTTGACTCAGACATTGTTATTGAAATATTCAGTGCGGCAAATAGTGGTACAGGATATGGTTCTCTTGCATATGGTAACAATGGAGTTTACACATATAGTAAAGTAACCAATGCTAATATCAGAAGTGCTATTTCAGCAGGTGAAGGTATTGACATTTCAAGTGGGTCTATCTCAGGAGAAAATGCTTCATTAACTAACAAGGGTATTGCCTCATTCGACTCAGCATCATTCGATGCAGTCAGTGGTCACATTGCCATCAAAGCAGGATCATTAGATGCTAGTTTGATTGAGGATGGATCTATTACTGCGGCTAAATTGGCAACAAACGCCGTAACTTCTCTTAAGATCAATGGTTCGGCTGTCACCACAGCTAAGATTAATAACTCTGCCGTTACAACTGACAAGATTGCAGATGATGCTATTACATATGCTAAACTGCAAAACTTAGTTACAGCAGATAGAGTGTTAGGTGCAACAACCGCAGGTGTTATAGGCGAAACTCAGGTAGTAACAGACATGATTAATAATCTAGCTGTCACGACTGGTAAGATTGCGGCAGATGCTGTTACTAGTGCCAAGATTGCAGACGATGCTGTTGGTTCAGAACATATTCAAGATGATGCGGTAACTGCGGATCACATTGCGACAAATGCCGTAACTGCGGATGGTATATCAGCAGGTGCAGTGGGCGAGAGTGAAATTGGAGATGATGCTGTTTCTCAAGCAGAACTAAAAGACGTTGTTACGTTTGTGATATATAATAGCGTTGGTACGGCATTGAAGACCTTTTATGGGGCAGGAAGTTAATTAGATGACAGTTAGAACTCCTCTTATATTAGATGGGTCGAACAATCTCATAGAGATGACAACGGCTCAGATAGATGCAGTTAAAAACAGAGCTAGATATTTGTATGGAGCTGATCCTTCAGTGATTATTACTAGGATTGAAACAAATGGTGGTGGTGGTCTTGGTAATCTTGGGACTATCAATGATACTAGATTACAAGCTGGTGCTTCTACAACTGATGTTACTAATTTTGACACCGAAGCTGAGACACCTAACGTTTCTACGGTGACAGTAGGCTATGGTTACATGGTACAAACAGGTACTGCAATGGATTACCCAACAGATACTAATCAAGTGGCCTACCCTATTTATTATGACAATGGTAACATTAAATCTATGACTAGATCAGATTTTGAAGATACCTTTATTGCACCAGCTATGACGACAATATCGGGTACGGCAGGTCAACCAGGAACGTTTACTATTCATACCAGTCTAACTCTGTCAGGATATACGTCAGTATCAGATAGTGAGATATTTAGAGATACTAGGGCAAATGTCGGTGCATACTCAGCAAGTGGTATCGGAGAGACTCCAGACCAACCAACAACCGTCACTAGCTATTTTCTAATGAAGGCTGATAATATTGCAGAACCTAGTATAGAGACAATGCTGTTTATTCGTAATGCGGATGCGGATATTCAGCAATATACTGGAGCAAATATGGATACTATGATACAAGAAAGTATTCAATCCGAAGCTTGGGCGCATCTCAGCTATAACATTAACGGTAGCGGAATAAACCTTGGTTCTGGTATGGCTAACACAGTTCTTAACGGTAGTGGTAATTACCAAACACGTTTAGTAAATACTAATGATTATCGTACTCAGGAATTTCCTAATGGGGCGGTTACAACTCAGGCAACACATAGACTTAAAATGGAATACAATCCATAAATAGAATTGGTTTACACATGACAATAGAAAACTTAGAAATACAGACAGCACACTTCACTAACAATGAACGTACCGAGATTGAGGTATTGTTTTTTGCTGAAGACTCAACAGATGATGATATAAAGTTGGTTCCTTATCACATCGAAG
>Ga0257120_1000482_pt1 | contig 29541 bp, 23 predicted proteins | sample SI106_10metaG_FD_190153 | JGI IMG/M metagenome (GOLD analysis project Ga0257120, IMG submission 190153) | Marine microbial communities from Saanich Inlet, British Columbia, Canada - SI106_10 | ecosystem: Environmental > Aquatic > Marine > Inlet | place: Canada: British Columbia | collected... | reverse complement strand
TGGGATGTTTACCTTAGTTGGGTTTTAGTAGGTGTTGCAGGCGCGGTTACAATGACCATATTAAACATACGTGGTGTCCGCATGGCTGCCGTTGTTCAATCAGCAGTAGTTATTATTATCCTTTTAGTTGGCGGTTTGTTTGTATCAGGATCTCTAGCCAATGGCGATACTGCCAACATGGAACCACTTTTTGTTGATGGCTTATCGGGCATTACCCTGGTATTGGTTATGGTTCCTTTTATGTTCGTCGGCTTCGATACTATTCCTCAGGCGGCAGAAGAAATTGATTTACCTTATAGGGAAATAGGGTCGGTTTTGATGTTATCAGTTGCAATGGCTGTTGCTTGGTATGTGCTAATCGTTCTGGGTGTAAGCTTATTGCTTGATAAAGAGGCATTTGCAACTTCAGAGATTATAGTAGCGGAGGCCAATTCCGTGGTGTTTGGCGAAGCTGGGCGCTTGGCTATGTTAGGCGCTGGTCTCGCAGGTATAATGACCAGTTGGAATGCATTTGTTATTGGGGGTAGCAGGGCGATCTATGCCTTGGCACGTGCAAACCTATTACCTGCAGCCCTTAGCAAGTTACATCCAAAATATCGCACCCCTTATAATGCGATCTTACTGATAGGTGGCCTGTCAATCATTGGGCCTTTCTTCGGTCGTCCGGCACTGGTTTGGTTGGTAAATGCAGGAGGTCTGGGTATTGTCGTTGCCTATGCCATGGTTGCGCTGTCTTTCCTGATTTTGCGTTTCAAAGAGCCAGATTTAGAGCGACCTTATAAAGTACCGTTTGGGTACTTTATAGGAATACTCGCCTTGATACTTTCTATATGTTTGGCTTTTCTCTATATGCCTGGCAGCCCGTCAGCGCTGCTTTGGCCGCAGGAATGGATCATTATTATTGGATGGTCATTGCTAGGGGCTCTGCTCTTTTTAGTCACTCGTAAAAAATTACCAGCGCGGTAGCGTTCCATGGCGCTTCAATTTTTTGTTGGGCTAAAGCAGTGTTTTCAGCGCGATAGCTTTAGAACAACCCACTCGCAAAACAGCAAATGGGCATCAGCAAGATTTAATGAAGGCTCAAAAAGTTATGCGTCCATTAGGAGTACCGGCTTGATAACTTTTCCAGATTCAACGTCCTCAACCGCCTGGTTGATGTCGGCAAACGAATAGGTGCTGATCAATTTATCGAAAGGGAATCGACCCTGCTTGTACAGGTCAATCAGCCGCGGTATAAAAACTTGAGGCACGCTGTCGCCCTCAATAATACCGCGTACCGAGCGCCCGAAAAGTACTGCGTTCATATCTAAACTGAATTCAGTACCGGCCGGCGACACACCCAGCACACCACAAATACCGGTCAGTGTTAAGCAGTCTACAGCCTGACGCGCAACCTGGGGTATACCCGTACATTCGAGAGAGAAATGGGTACCTGAACCAGTTATTTCATGAATTTTGGCGACTACATCGTTATCACTGGCATTGATTGTATGTGTTGCACCCAGTTCAGTTGCTGTAGCCAACCGATCATCCTTCAGATCGATCGCTATTATAGCGCCGCAACCTACGATATGAGCAGCCATCACAGCACTTAGACCAACCGTACCGGCGCCGAAAATCGCAATAGATGTGCCCGCCTGTGGTTTAAGGGCATTCATCACTGCCCCAGCACCCGTCTGTATTCCACAGCCCAGTGGGCCGAGTAGCTCTAGGGGTAGACTGTGATCGACCTTAACCAGATTTGAAGCATGACAGAGGGCGTGGGAGGCAAAGGAACTCTGGGCAAAGAAATGCCCGTGCACGGTCTCACCATTCTCACTCAGGGCACTACTGCCGTCAGGCCGGGTACCGTTAAAGTTGTGCTCATAGAAGCCATGACAATAACCAATTTGCCCCTGCAAACAGGGTTCGCAGCTACCACATGTTTTATATGAAACCGCAACATGATCACCTTTCTCAAAGCCGACGACCTGGCGGCCTACTTTCTCGATAATGCCGCTACCCTCGTGACCAAAAACACAGGGCAAAGGCACCGGAAAATACTGATCGCGGCAAACAAGATCAGTGTGACATATACCTACGCCAACGATCTTAACCAATACCTCATCGTCTTTAGGTTCAGCCAGATCCAGTTCGGATACGTCAAAGGGCCCTGATTGTTCGCGGACTACTGCAGCTTGAATTTTCATTATAATTATCTCCTCATCTATACCAAAGAAAACCCTTTTTGAGTCCAGCTCAGGTCTTTACAGAGCGTAAAAGGCCTTTATAGAGATGCTGTTCTCGATTTTATTTTTAATATTTTGATATTCATTCCCACTCAAACAAGCCTCAAACGCCACTTGAAAGATAGTGTCGAGTAAGCTGACGTTCGAGCTCTTCTTTGAGCTCTTTTACCCCGGTGCCTCCTCTCAGAATGGCATCTCCTACAACAAATGCTGGCGTGCCGGTCACATCAAGTTCATCGGCGAGAAGCCGTATCTGCTCTAAATAGTGAATAACTTGTGGATCACGCATATCAGCCTCCAACTTTTCAGTGTCGAGCCCTATATCGGCCGCCATGGCAAAAATAGAGTCCGCATCAAGACGGACATTGGCAGTCATTAATGCATCGTGATAAGTCTGAAATAGGCCTTGCCGGTGAGCACCGATAGCGGCCCTTGCAGCTAGGATCGAATAGCTCCCGAAAACAGGCAGCTGGGCATAAATAATACGAACATCTTTCTCTGTTTTTTTGATCCGTTCAAGTTCTGGGTAACTGGCTTTGCAAGGCATACATTGATAATCATAGAACTCAATAATCGTGACTTGGGATCCAACATCCCCAGAGACTGGCGTGAGAGTGGAGTCTAGTAGGCTGGCGTTTTCTGCAAGGATAGATTTGCGCCATAAGGCGCTAGCTTGCTGCTGCCGCGCTGAGCGGGCTGAACTTATGGCGCGGGCAATTTCTGGATCATCAAGAACAAGTTCCGGGTGCTCCAGAAGGTACTGACGTACCTTCTTGTTGGTAATCCCTTCGCTCAAGGTATTTGCCCTGTCAGTATCTGAGCATGCGGTTATAGCTACTCCAAATGCAAGGACAAAGCCAGTTTGCGCGAATCTACGCAGATGTTTCGCGACTCGTTCGTCGGCAGTTTTGTCTCGAGCTACCCTCATTAGCGTGCAGCTAGCGTGGCCGCCATTGCCTTCAATACAAAAGACTGTGACTCTGCTAATTTAGTACTGATAAGAAGGGAGCCATCAGCCTGCCACTGAGTATTTGGTAGAGCCAAACCCGTTTGCGCATTGACTTCGCCCAACACTTGCCCATCCCTGATCAATGCATAAGTCTTATCATGATCCAATTGATGCACGGTAAAGGAGGTGGACACACTAGGCACTGGCCCAGGCACCAAAGTAACAATCAGAGCGTCCTCCTCTGGGTCATAGATCGCCTGGGTGACACTCGCTTGCAAATATTCGACATTGGTGATGTAGGGTTGCGAATAGTGGGTATTATCCCAAGGGCGATTATAGATCTGCCACAGTCCGTCTTTCGGATTGATGCGGGCAAAGCCAACTAGAACGTTACCCGTCGCAGGGCCGACGTTATGGATAAATCCTTTCCAGTCCCGGCGGAAGTTATACTGATAATAGGTAGTATTCGGGTAATAGTAGCCTCCATCTCTCCAGGTCGGTTCGAAGTGTGCATCGGCATAGTCAGTCATTGTCTGCACAGTTTCCGTATCACCAACCTCGGACGCTAGCAGGGCGAACCAACCAAAGTCGAATGATGCAGTCCAGCTCATGTTCTCGAAGGGCCATCCTCTAAGCATCGATGGGATATAGCGTTTTTGCTGGTCGGGATAAATGCTCTCGATATATTCCTTGTCCCATACGTGTTGGGCATGACCATTCCAACCATCAGCCCAGGCGAAGGTTGCTGGGACAACTTCATCCTCGTTGACTTTCAGGAAATACATCGTGGTGTTGGTTTCGGGGTTAATATATTTACGCTTGCGCATAACCTTCTTAAACTCTTTGCGCACCTTTACCGAAAGGTCTGTACCATTTTTTAAGTCGTACGACATAAGACCGAGAATAGGGTGCTGGTTGCACTCTGCGTAAACGGCATTGCGCTCACACTCAATACCGCGGTAACGATCTTCGACAAATTGATCATAGATAACCTTGGCCAATCGATGATAATCGTACTTCATCTCGACAGGACCTTGACCATACTCAATCGGTGCGTAACGAAATGTAAGAGAACCGGGCTCATCGTAGCGGTTGTCGTCGAAAAGGTTTTGATGCAGGCCCACCATTTGCAAAAGATGGCCGCTGTACATAATGTTCTTCTTAATATTGGGGTCGATCCAACCGTACCAGTCATCTTCGGTATAGTTGATCATCCTCTCTTGACCACCCTCACTTCCAGTTCTGTCCGTTAGATCAAACTTGCTAACATGTGCCCAATAATCCCACACATCTTTGTAAATCATCCTCTGAATCAGCCTTGCCGATGCTTTCTGGTAAAGATCACGGTGGGCGGGCGTATAGTGGTAGTGGGTAGACGCCAGTGCATATTGAGCAAACGCAATTTGAAACTGGTAGGCATGGAAACTCATATAGTAGACGGGATCAGTCTCACCCATCAGCGAGAAATCGCCATCAAGTTGGTTTGCCAGATTAATCATATGACGCACATGGCCCATCTTTTTAGTGGAGAGGGATGGGTAATTTGTCGGGTCAGGAATAGCCAGTGGCTCTGCCGCGTTTACAGAGAGGATCTTTAATCCAACTAGGAAAGGAATAATAAAGCGGTATTTATTTGTCATAAGTCAGCTCACTCAACCACGGTCAGAGTAAATACTGTCATGAAGCAATGCAGAATGTCAACTGACATGTTAGTGTTGGTTGGTCCCCCTGAGTTTTCACTGTCTCACAGATCTGCTTAGCTATGCTTAGTATACATGTCACTTGACATTCTAGTTATTCATATGACATGCTTTCGCTGGTATATACAAAAAAATAACTATGTGTAAATCAAAAGGGGAAGACTATGAAAAAGAATAGATTGAGTCTGCTCGGTATTTTTGCCGCGCTGATTGCTGCAGATGTTTCTGCAAAAGAAGAGAGTTTCCGTGGTATCGACGAAATTCTAGTGACGGCGACAAAACGGACGCAGAATATGCAAGATATCTCCGTCTCTATGACAGCCTTAAGTGGCGATAAGCTTGATGCCTTTGGTTTTGAGGATACGCGAGATATTTTTTCGCAAATACCCAATGTCTCCTCTAGCGAGGGTTCATTTTCTGCGGACATCACCATACGCGGCAACTCAACATTAAACCCCACACTTGCGGGAGAGGATAACGTTGCGTTGTATTTTGATGAGGTGTATCGACCCGGTGCCTTCTATGGTGGTGGTGTGTTGATGGATTTGGAACGCGCCGAGGTTTTGCGTGGCCCGCAAGGCACATTATTCGGCCGCAATTCCACCGCTGGACTGGTGCATTTTATCTCCCGCAAACCTACTGAAGAACAAGAAGGCTATCTCAATTTTGAGTATGGTTCCTATGGCACCAATATTGTTGAAACTGCCATTAGTGGACCAATCAGTGATCAGGTGCGTGGTCGCTTAGCGTTAAAGTATCATCAAGATGATGGCTTTCAAGACAACCAAGGTCCCGCAGGCGGTAAGTTGGGCGTTACCGATAGAATAATGGGCCGCGCCCATTTGGATATTGATATCAATGATGACATGAATCTTTTGCTTTCATTGGAAGCCAGTGATGCAGATGATATTGGTAAGGCGTTTAACTACTGGGGTCTTATGGACCCAGCGATATTTGATCCAGAGTATGGGTTTTATGAGGTATGTGATGCGAAGCGTGTCTTAGCTAGCCAATGTGTTGGTGGTGCTGGATTTAGCGATCCTAACCCCGATGTGACTAAACCCTATACTGAGCATGACCCAAGTGCGGGCGACGGTCGATATACCCTCGAAACTGAGACGGTAATAGCCAAGCTAACCTGGCAGTTAAATGACGATATGGAGCTTGTTTCAATCAGTGCCTTGGATAGTCTAGATCGTTATTTCAATGCTGATGAAGATGGCACCGCAGTTGGAATGTTCGGCTTATACCAGTACAACGATACCTACACAGTAGACGCTGACCAATTTTCACAAGAGATTCATTTATCTGGTGGCGATGAAGGTAGGAACTGGCTGGTTGGTTTGTTTTATCTAGATGATGACAGAAGCTCTACCTCTGGTGTGGCAGGATATGAATGGGGGGTCGACGAAAACCCGGACACTATGGCTAACGTCGATACCAAGTCCTATGCGCTGTTTGGTGAAATTAACCGCTCTTTAAGTGATACGCTGAGTATGCTGGCTGGGTTTCGTTATACCGACGAAGAAAAGAAAGTGCAGCTCACCACGCAGGGGCTTCCGGGCGCAGATCGTCTTACCAGTGAAAACCTCTCCGGTAAACTGGGGCTAGAGTGGCGTCCCCGCGATGAGATGATGATTTATGCTAGCCTGTCCACCGGCTTCCGTTCAGGAAATTTCAACAGTGACTTGTTGTTTGGTGATCTGAGCGCAATGACGTCAGTGGATCCAGAGGAAGTAACAGCCTTTGAACTGGGTAGCAAGTCCACACTAATGGACGGACGACTACAGTTAAATGCGGCACTGTTTTATCAGGAAGTTTCCGATAAGCAGGGCATTACCTATGACTCAAACGTGGTAGCACCAGTCAGTCGCTTGATCAGTCTTGGTGATGCGGATATCTATGGTGTAGAACTTGAGCTACTCGCAGTGCCAACAGATAATTTGGAGTTGAGCTTGGGTATAGGCTGGTTGGATAGCGAAATCAGCGCCGATTCAGGCTATGTCATTTATTCCGCAGACGGTGTTGCCCGCGCTCTAGATGGTTCAGAGCTTGGGTCACCTGATTTAATGGTTAATGGTGTGGTTAGCTACAATATTCCTTTAAATGATGGCGCTGTGGTTACCTTGCAAACCGACTTTTCTTACCATAGTGAAGGTGTCGGCGCTGGAGGTAATGAATATAACTACAGCGAGGCCAAAACGCTTGTCAATGCGCGGGTATTCTGGGTATCAGCCTCAGAGAAATGGGAAGTGCAAGCCTATGTTAAAAATGTCTTCGCGACAGAATACATTGACAACACCTACGGAATAGCGGACATCGATTTTGTGTATGGCAATATGGGTATGCCGCGCTGGGCCGGCATAAAGGTTGGAATGAACTTCTAATCTACCCCAAGTTGTGCAACGGATGAATCAGTAATGAGAGAGGTAATTGATTTTTTATTGCTCATCCAAATGAAAATTGTATCGATATATTAGGATGCATTATGAAAACATCACTGACAGTTCGTTGCCAACTAAATAACTATTGGAAAGGCCTTGCTCTATTGGCCTTTTCAGTGGTCTCATCACTCAGCTTTGCCCAGACCTCAGATTATCGCGGCATGATGGAGTTTCAAGCACATTGTGCTAGTTGCCATGAAAGTCCAGTACCTGGCTCGAGAGCGCTCGGTCGCAGCGATCTTAAAGCTATGCCTGCAGCTAAGATCTATGATGCCTTGACGGTGGGCAAGATGTCGGTGATTGCTCAGGGTCTCGGCGATGATGTAAAGCGCAGAATAGCCGAATGGCTAAGTGGCCGTCCCATAGAGGAGTCTGACCGCTCAGCAGCTGCAATGACCAATGCCTGCCCAAGTGGTGTAAAACTGGGTAATCCATTAACAGGGTCGAATTGGCTTGGTTGGAGTCCAGATCCCACCACCAGCGCGCGCTTTCAATCGGCTGATGCGGCTGGTTTGGATGCTGCCGATGTTGCAAATTTAAAACTTAAGTGGGCCTTTGCATTGCCCGGCGCAGCGACATTGCGCAGTCAGCCGGTAGTCGGTGCTGGATGGCTTTGGGTGGGCAGTGACAACGGTATGGTCTATGCGCTGGATGCGACTACCGGTTGTGTTCATTGGTCCTTTGAATCAAAACGCCCCGTTATTAGTTCTCTCACCCTCGGTCCTCGACCTAGTGCAACCGATCGCTACAACCTATATTTTGGCGATTTTGCCTCCAATGTATACGCCCTTGATGCGCAAACTGGAAAGCTATTGTGGAGCACTGAGGTAGGTGAGCATCATGCCGCGGCAGTCAGTGGTTCCGTGGTTCTTGATCCCAGTGGTGAGCGTCTTGTGGTTCCCATTGGCTCTTGGGAAGAGGTAGCGAGTACCCATCCTAGTTACGAGTGCTGCACATCTACTGGCGGTGTGGCGGTGCTTGATGTTAAGACTGGGCAGACCATTTGGAAAGTATCCACCTTGGCTATGGAGGCCAAACCGCTATGGAAAAATAAGCTGGGCGTGCAGCAATATGGCCCATCGGGCGCGGCTGTATGGAGTGCGCCAACCATCGATGCAAAACGTAACGCCGTGTATGTCGGTACAGCAAACGCCTATGTGCCTGTCCCTGATGGTGGTGCCAGTGATGCTATTTTTTCCTTTGATCTAAGTTCAGGCGAATTGCTCTGGTCGAAACAGCTACTTGCTGAGGATGCTAATGCCTTTAGTTGCGATGGCTCTGAAAGTTCACAACAATACTGTTCCGGTGCACAGCAAGGGCCCAATGACGATGTATCAGCACCTCCGATTATTTATACTTTGGCAAACGGCAAACAGGTATTATTGGCATCTCAGGAAAGTCGCCGTCTGACGGTACTTGACCCAGATAAAAAGGGTGCCATTATCTGGCAGGATATTCCTTCTGATCGATCGACAGGCGTCAGTGGTAATCTAGGCCCTGCTTCCGATGGAAAACTGTTATATGTTCCCCTCGCTTTTGCTACTGATCAGGAATTTGAGAGTACCGAGGGCATTGAGGGTGAGGGAGGATTAGTCGCTCTAAAGCCGGAAACAGGAGAAACGGTTTGGACAACCATAATTCCGCCTCCGGCCAAGTGCGCTAAAGATCAGCCCAAACTTAAAGTAAGCGCTAATAAATATTGCACTTCAGCCAACCAGGGTGCCGTTACCGTCATTCCGGGCGTTGCTTTTACGGGCTCAGTGGATGGGACTATGCGCGCCTTCTCGACCGCTGATGGTCGGGTGCTATGGGATTATTATTCCAAGCGCGATTACGAGAGCATTAATGGCATTGAAGGCAGCGGTGGATCGGTTGGTGGGCCAGGACCTACGGTTGTCAATAGTATGGTTTACTGGGGATCTGGCTACGCTATCCTCGGAACTACTCCAGGAAATGTATTGCTTGCATTTAGTGTCGAGTCAGACGCCCCGAGCGAGTAGTGATAGACTCCAGTGCCCAATCCTATGGTATTTGTAGATCATAATTAAGTTACTTTGAGGATGCCCTTTGAAGATTTTTCACCTAGAGACGGCAGCGCTGGAACAGGTTGAGCTAAAAGCTATTGAAGATCTGTCATTTATGAAAGTGATTGATGGCGATGATGCTCAGTATGGTGGTCTCAGTAGTTTTATATCTGCTGATAATAGTTTTCGAGTAGGGTCGTCTACGTATACTAAGGTCAGCCTGAAGTTAACCAAATGGCCGACAAACGAATTTATGTACTTCCTTCAGGGCCAGGTTGAAATTACTGATGAAGAAGGAGAGTCAAAGATCTATGGTCCGGGTGACGCGATTGTTATGCCAAAGGGTTTTAATGGCACCTGGCGACAACTGAGTCCAATAAAGAAAATCCACGTCTCCTACTCTTTGGAATAAAGGTCGCTGAAGCTGATTTGGTTTTAAAATACACAGAGGCGACTAATCTGAGATTAAAATCAGATTAGCGCCATATGCTGTAATTGGAAAAGCTCGCTTTAGGGGAATCTTCGATCATACGTTGATTTGCAGGATAAGCGCTAAAACTAATTTTTGGTTGCACTGAACGCTTTGGTCTCTATAACGATCATTTCACGATAGAGCTCTGGCATATCCCATGTCCCCAGGAATCCCTTTGGCACCAAGAAGTTGTCACCTTTGTTATAGGTTTGTGCCTGCCCGTTAATATGTGTGAGCGTCACTTGACCCTCAAGCACCATAACAAACTCATCGTAGGGAAATGGATTTTGAATATTGATCAGTGCAGGCTTTGCTTCATAGATTGCTACGATGACTTCTCCCTGGTGAAGAATATTGAGCCAGTTCTCGCCCGTCCCTTTAAGCACATCTTCTGCACGATAGGGAGGGATAGAGTCGAGTGTCATCGTCTGCATCGCTTTGGTTTTGAGCGGCAAGACTTCAGGCGCGGCATGGCTATGTAGACTGGTTGCGCTTAGAAGTACACTGAGTAAGAAGAGATATTTTTTCATAATAATTATCCTTGAATTTCGTTAATTGGCCGCTCTGCTGCATCGATGGCAGAGCGCAGGTTGGCATGAACTAGCATGCAGAAAGTAACCAAGTACTGGCAAACTAAATTTTTTCAGAATCCGATGCTGGTTATCTGAGCACTAAGGCGGCAAACAATGCCAACATGTCAATCGACATGTTGGTTTATTTTGGCTATTATGTCAACAACCGGTGGACTAGACTAAATGAGTGAACGCAAGCAACAGATACTGCAGGCTGCAATTGAGATTATAGTAAATCAAGGTTATGGCGACCTGACCATGCGAGCTCTGGCCCGCGTAAACGGTATTCAGCTGGGTGGGTTGCAATACCATTTTCCCACCTGGGAAGATATGTTGCGAGCATTGGTTGCTTATACTAGTGAGGCATATCGAAGTAAGTTTGAGTTAATGAAAGTTAATCAGCAGCTCAGTATTAAGGCGGTGATGAACCTTGTTGTGATCGAACCGGCAGATGGAAACTTACAGGTAGACAAACTTTGGCCGCAGCTATGGGCGATGGGGCAGGTGCATCCTATAGTGGCAGACTTGGTTGATGACATATACGCTGAGTACATATTAATACTAGAAGATTTGCTTAAGAAATCTGGAAGCACATCGCCCCGTGCTGAAGCGCTTTGTCTGCTGTCTTTGGCAGAGGGGTCAACAATTTTTGTTGGGTCCGGCAGACGGTGGGAAAGGATTCGTCCAAAGTCCTATAGAAATTTCATGAGTTTATTGCCTATGCTTATGGGGATGACGCCTAAGCGTTACACCTTTCATGCATGGCATTATCTTTGGTATGGATTCCTAGTCTGGATTCATATCTCACTTACTTTGCGTAGATTTATGACTTAGATTATTTGCCAGGCTTATCTATCTGGCGAATGCCTATGGGAATGAGAACTTATGCATTTATTTTTTACTAAATCCATGAAGATAAGTCAGTCTTAACTAAATTTGTATTCCTGCAGACACTTTACATGTCACTAGACATGTTTTAGCATAGCCACTCAGTCGCTTTCTACAGCTATACGACAGCCCTTGGCATATTCGTCAAGCTGCCGTTTCCGTAGGTAATGCAAACAATCTTTGAAATCAATGGGGAGATAACCATGAATATTTTTACTTCACTGGATGAAAAAATTAACAGACTAGGCCTGTGGTCTGCCGTTATTGTCATTGTGACGGCGGTCATTTCTGTTTATCTCCCTCTGGATGCACCAGGCGGTTATGACGCGGAACACGCGGATCGGGTGGCTTGGCTCAGTAATAATAGAGAACTATTTATTACTGCCTGGGCGAATCAAATTGTCGCTATGCTGAGTCTATCAGGGGTGTTTTTCGCTATTGCTTGGCGGATAAGCAGTACTAATCCATTGCGAGCCATCATTGCTGCCATGGTGGTGCTGATGTCTGTAATGGCATTTATCATCCCCAAATTTATTGCCGTGTGGACTATCCCTTTACTTGCAAACACAATTTCAACTGGAGCCGTAGGGAGCGAGCTGGCTGATCCATTGTTGAGAATTTTGAATGTATCCATACCTTTTTCCCTGTACACCTCTTTTGATTATTTAGGCTTCTGGCTGTACTCATTGTTTGCACTACTTGTAGCAATACCATTGTATAGCTCGTCCACGGCAAAAAAAATTTCCGCTGTCTCTCTAGGCCTGTTTGGTGTTATTTATCAATTAACGCTGCTGGCATTATGGGCGGGAGAAATAGGCTCGGCGGATATAGAGGGTTCTTTTCTAGGGGCCTCTGTATTGCTGGTCGTGGCAATTATTGCCATGGCGTTTGAGTTCAAAAAGGCAAAGGACTAAGAATAGAAAACAGATAAACCGCTTTATCAAGGCGCACTATAAGTACGTCACAAGTGGATAAAAAAATAAGGAGTTGGCACCATGCTTAGTTCAATTGGTAGTATCCCACTCGAGGCATCGAAACGCTTTGGGAATAAGACAGCGCTGATCTTGCCGGATCGGTCTCTTTCCTACAAGGAGCTGGAAGCGCTCACAAATCGCTGTGCCAATGCGCTGGAAGGTCTTGGTGTAAAGTCTGGCGATCGGGTAACCCTGTATTCAGGGAACTGTTGGGAGTGGGTGGTTAGCTATTACGGTGCCCTTAAAATGGGTGCGGTGATCAACCCGATTAATGTCATGCTCACGCCAGCGGAAGTTGAATTTGTAGCCAGCGACTGTGGCGCCTCAGTCATTATAGCCTCTCATGAAAAAGCATTACCTCTTCAGGGAGTAAAAGACAAATCTGAGGTAAAAGAGATTATCGTCTTTGGTGATGAAGCTCTTCCTGCAGGACTGCTATCCTTTAATGAAATACTGGCTAATAGCAGTGACGATTTCAGTATCGGCGATATTGATACTGATTCCCGCTCTACTATTTGCTACACCTCTGGAACTACCGGTTTTCCCAAGGGCGCTTGCCTATCCCATCGAAGCATTTTGCTCAACATAGCCATGACTGCCCTAATGCATCAGCGCAACGAGCGAGATACGGTAGTCACCGCATTACCCTGTCCACACGTTTACGGCAATGTTGTTATGAGCGGCGCTATTCAAAACGGCATGACTTTGGTGCTGCATCCCGCTTTCGAAGAGAAAGCTATCATGCAGAGTATCCAGGATCACGGCGCCACGCTTTTCGAGGGGGTGCCGACCATGTACATGTTTATGCTCAACCATCCAGACTTTGATAACTATGACCTGTCATCACTGCGCTGCTGTACGGTTGGTGGTCAGACCATGCCTAAACCAAAAATGGTAGAAGTTGAGCAGAAATTCGGCTGCCCATTGATTGAGCTTTGGGGAATGACCGAAATTGGAGGATTGGGATCAACATTCGCTTCGAATGGTCTGGTCAAGCACGGTTCTATCGGTATTGCCTTGCCCTATACAGAGGCTCGCATTGCCGATACTGAGGATGCCAGCACCACAATGCCTTTAGGTGAAGTGGGTGAACTAATGATCAAAGGCGGCATCGTGATGCAGGAATACTATGGTAACGACAAGGCAACCAAAGAGACCATTGAGCCAGATGGTTGGATGCATACAGGGGACTTGGCTTCCATCGACGAAGATGGCTGTATATTTATTGTTGATCGCAAAAAAGACATGATTCTCACTGCTGGCTTTAATGTGTATCCCGCAGAAATTGAACGTGTCGTCGCCGGCCACCCTGATGTGGCTCTGGTGGCGGTGGGTAGTATTGCCGATGAAACTAAAGGTGAACTAGCTAAAGCCTATATTGTACCCAAAACCGGTGTTAGTCCTGATAGCGATAGCATTATTGCCTATTGCCGTGAACATTTGGCAGCTTACAAGGTGCCTAGAGCTGTGCAGTTTGTCGATGACTTACCCAAAACCAGTACTGGCAAGGTAATGCGTAGAGAGTTAAAGAAGTTGGACGCTTGACAGAATTTTTTTACAAATAAACAAAGCGGGACTACAAAACTAGCCCAGAACATTGACTAATTTAAAAAATGAAAAGGGGATTTGAGATGAAAATAGACACAGATTTTGCCATGACCATCAATGGCCAAATGGTGACCACTGAAAATACACTGCCGGTTTATAACCCTGCGACCAGATCGGTATTTGCACAGGTGCCTGACGCATCTAAAGCACAGCTTGACGAGACTGTTAGCACAGCACGCCAGGCCTTTAATCTGTGGAGTAAGACCTCAGCTGATGAGCGCCAAGCAGCCTTAGAGGCGTATGCTGACCTTATTGAAGCAAATGCCGAAGACATTATGAGCCTTTTGACAAGAGAGCAGGGCAAGCCGAGAGCTGGAGCAGAGTGGGAAGTGTTTGGTTCTGCTGCATGGTTGCGTGCGATAGCAACTCAACGGTTGCCAGACGAGCAGATTGAAGATACCGATGAGCGACGGGTTGTCACTCGCATGACCCCGGTGGGTGTGGTCGGGGCTATTGTGCCTTGGAATTTCCCCATTCTATTGGCGATATGGAAGATTGCGCCGGCGCTGATGGCCGGTTGTACTATTATTGTAAAACCCTCTCCCTACACACCACTCTCTGATCTTAAAATTGTTGAGTTGGCGCAGCAGGTTTTTCCAGCTGGTGTGCTAAGTGCAGTGAGTGGTGGTGATGAATTGGGTAAATGGATGACTGTACACCCTGATATCAATAAGATTGCCTTTACAGGGTCAACGGAGACCGGGCGTCACGTTATGCGCTCGGCAGCAGATACCATTAAGCGCGTTACCCTAGAGTTGGGTGGTAACGATCCGGCAATTGTTATGGCAGATGTCGACGCCAAAGCTATTGCACCGCAATTATTTTGGGCAGCGTTTCAGAATAATGCGCAATTCTGCAATGTGACCAAACGTTTGTATATCCATGAGGATGTCTATGACGAAGTGCGCGATGCGCTGGCTGACTTTGTTGCCAACAATATCAAAGTAGGCGATGGCACTGAAGCTGATACTGATTTGGGGCCAATCCAGAACTCCATGCAGTATGGCAAGGTAAAAGATTACTTCTCAGACTGCCACGCCAATGGTTATAAATTTGCCCTTGGTGGTGAGATCGATGAGAGTGCTCCTGGTTGGTTTGTGCCAGTGTCATTAGTCGATAATCCCCCAGAAGATTCTCGAATTGTAAGGGAAGAGCCCTTCGGTCCAATTTTGCCTCTGATGAAATGGTCAGATGAAGCTGATGTTATTGCCCGTGCCAATGACACTATTTATGGGCTTGGTGCCTCAGTCTGGGGCAATGATCTTGAAGCTATCCAGCGGATTGGTAGCCAGCTTGAAGCGGGCACTGTATGGCTAAATGAGATTCATCAATATTCTCCTTTTCAAGCCTTTGGAGGGCATAAACAGTCTGGCTTAGGTTGCGAGAATTCTCTGCATGGATTGATGGAATATACTAACTGGCAAACGACAACACTGAATAAAGTATCTGTCTAGGCGCTCAGCCTCTCTCCGGCCTGATTAAGGGTCGGTGAGTCAATTTCATAAAGTTGGTCCCTGTGGTGAGATAAAATACGCAAGCTATTCATATAGACGGATTTGGAGATCAGTGTGAGAGCTAGTTTTTAACCATTTAAACTGGATAAAACTCTTGTAGCTCCTTATGGCCACATTGACGACGATGATTTAAGAGAATTGATTATGGACCTAGATAAAGTACACCCAGAGTTGCGCGGTTATACTCGGTGGATACCAGCGTTATCTTATGAAAAATCAATAACCAGAATGGTTGTGAGCTGTCTGTTGAAATTGATACCCAAATTTAAGGGTGATCAAAATATTAAGGTAAGCTGGATTGATCATGATCAATCCCGAAGTAAAATTTATCAGCCTTTAGTACCTAAAACTAATGGGGCATTGTTGTGGATTCATGGTGGTGGTTACCTCCTTGGTGATGCCAACTCGGATGACCTTTCCATACGCAGAATAGTTGAGGCATTGGGCATCATCTTGATTTCAGTTGACTATAGACTGGCACCAGAAAAACCTTTTCCTGCAGCTTTGGATGACATAGTCGTAAGTTGGGAATGGTTGCAGGGTAATGCCAGTGACTTGGGTGTTGATCCACAACTGGTGGTAATTGGTGGTCAGAGTGCAGGTGGGGGGCTGGCAGCAACGCTGGCTCAGCGGCTCTATGATGAGGGTGGTCAGCAACCGGTGGCGCAGCTCCTTCTGTGTCCGATGCTAGATGATCGCACGGCGACTCGAATGGATTTAACCAAGCAGAAACATTTTTTTTGGAATAACGATAATAACTGGGGTGGTTGGGCCTGTTATTTGGGGCAGTCGCCAGGCTTGCTTGAGGCCCCGGCTTATGCTGTGGCTGCCCGCCGTCAATCGTTGCATGGGCTTCCTCAGGCATGGTTAGGCATAGGTGATATAGATTTATTTTATGAAGAGAGTATTGCTTATGCTCAACGTCTCAATGACAGCGGTGTGGATTGTGAGCTTTTGGTCACTGAAGGCGGCCCCCATGCTTTTGAGGATGTGATGCCAAAATCTTCTCCCTCAATAGCGCATTGGGATTCTGTATTCACTTTTATGCGCCGAGTGCTTCAGCACGATTGACAGCGATGGTTAGCGATCACATATGAACATATTTGTATAAAAACTATTGGGAGACCAATGTGAGAGTTAGATTACAAACAGGGTTGATACTTTTAACAGCATACATATTGATGGTGATAGCTATGCCTATAAGTGCAACAGAGGCTGAAGATAAAACGTTATATATGAAGCGGTTGAAATACGAATTTGATAATCGCACATTTGCTTACTTAAGCATGAAAAAAGCGGCCCATGTGCTGAAAGATGAGCCAGCAGGCGTTTTCTATCAGGCATATTATGATCTTGAGGTGGTTAATCAGGATATATATAAACGCAGCGCGATTTCGCTAAATTTCGACTACAAAGCCAATTGGTTTACTCGCTTCAGGGGGCATGCTGTAGGCTTGGCTACGCACTTGGTAACCTTTAGGCCAGAGTCTTTGATTAAAGTTATTGTTCCCTATATCCCCAAACTCGAGCAGCTACGAGATCTTGCCGACCCTCAACACCAGCAATTCTTTGATTATGTAGTGGCTCAGGAGCAAGCTCAGTTGCAAGCCAGTCAGATTGCCAAGGAGGAAGGTTGGGCGCAGGGCGCCAAGGTTCTGCGAGGGTTTGTGGATGGCAATGAGTTAATCAAGACAGTGGCTACCCCTGCGGGAGACCAATAGCGAACAAAGAGCCTTTATTTGACTGATTCAAAGCCCTTGAGCACTTCGACCACGTTGATGCCTACTTCATCAATATCATAGCCACCTTCCATCACGAAAAGAGTGGGTCTCCGCAGTTCAGCAATCATAGCGCCAGTAGTGAAGTAATCAGCTGTAGTCAATTTAAAAAAGCTAATTGGATCATTTTCAAAAGTATCCACGCCCAGAGAAACGATTAAATACTGTGGCACAAATGCAGCGATTTTTGCCAGTGCAGCAGACAACGATTTCTGCCACTGGGCAAAGCTGGTGTCCCTAGGCATGGGATAGTTCAGGTTGTAACCTAAGCCTTCACCTGAACCTACTTCATCGGCATACCCGAGAAAATAGGGGAAGGCCTGTTGAGGGTCTCCATGGAGGGAACAGAACAGCACATCATCGCGGTCATAAAAAATATCCTGAGTGCCATTGCCATGATGGAAGTCTATATCCAGTATAGCGGTGCGCTTTGCACCCTGATCAAGCAGATACTGCGCTGCAATAGCAGCATTATTCAAGAAGCAGTAGCCACCAAACATATCAATGGCAGCATGATGCCCTGGGGGCCTACAAAGAGAAAATATACCTCGTTCATCTTGGAGCAAAGCCTTGGCGCCGGTCAAGGCCACATCTTTAGAGGCCAGTGCCGCTGCCCAGGTTCCTTCGGTAATTGAGGTCTCCGCCGCCAGGGCATAGTAACCAATTTTGCCATCAATAAAATCTGGTAACCGAGACTGCATGCGTCTCGCTGGCCAAGAGGAGGCGATTGCTTCACCGGTAAACCCAGCATCCTGCCATTCCTGCCAGGCCGTTTCTAAAAAGGCAATGAAGTCGTCACTATGGACTGCTCGTACGGGATCCATAGCAAAGGTCTCAGGTTCCAAGATGTTCCCTAGATTCGATTGGCCGATTGCTTTGATAATCGTATCTGCCCTTGATGGCCGCTCAAAAGGCGTGACTAACTGGCCGCCATGGAGTTCTGTTTTAGCATCTCGCAAACGATGTTGTTCGCTGTAAATCGTTTTCACAATTAACTCCTTACCAAGTTTGACTGAACCTAGCTAAATCGTTGCTAATAAGGTTAATCCAACACAGGATATTGTAGCGGCAATCAGTGCGTAGGGTATTTGTGTCAGCGCATGGTCCATGACATCACAACCACTTCCTTGCGCTGCCAATACGGTGGCATCAGAATAAAAACAGGCATGACTACCAAAGGCGCTGGCGGACACCAAGGCGCCGATCGCCAATGGAATACTGACACCCACGCTTTCCGCGAGAGGCAAGATAATGGGGATAGCGATGGCGAAAACGCCCCAGCTAGAACCTGTTGCAAACGAAATAAGCGCCATGGTGAGGAAGGTCAGGGCGGGAAACATAAGAGGTGTCATTAATGGGGCCACATTATGGATCAAATAGGTTGCTAATCCCAACATGTCATTGACCTCCTTAAAGACAAAGGCCATCACAACCATAGTTAATGCAGGTAACATGATCTTGATACCATCAATAACCGCATCAAACATTTGAGTCCAGGCCATAAGTTGCTGTGCGCCAAACAGAATAATGGTGACGGCAACTGACATAATTATGCCGATCTGTACATCTAGGTCATACCAGATACTAAAACCCAGCAGGGCCACAATGGGTAACACAAAGTGGTAGATTCGAACCCTATCGTCTGTATCGACCAGGCTCTCTTCTTCGCCCTCATCAATGGGCAGTGGCGCGGTACCCTCAGCCGCTCTCTGCTGTGCAGACTTCATCATCCCCAGTGCAGGAACAATACCTGTTGCCACTAAGGGTACTAAAAGCATGGCCGCTATGGGGTAAACCATATAGGGGATAGCACTGATATAAAGGGCCATACCCTCTCCTGATTCCGCATAGCCAGCGTCCATAAATAGGCCGGCGTAGAACACGGCCCAGGTAGATACTGGCACCAGCACGCAGATAGGCGCTGCGGTAGAGTCGACCACATAGGCAAGCATTTCCCGTGAGACTTTAAATTTATCTGTCACCTTGCGCATCGATGAGCCGACGGCAAGAGCATTGAGGTAGTCGTCAATAAATACAATCAGTCCCAATAACCAGGTGTAGAGCAGGGCGCTTTTTGAACTTTTGGCCTTCGAGGAGAGTGCTCGGCTAAAGGCATTGGCTGCCCCCACTCGCATCAATAGAGTAATTAGGCTGCCCATCAGGCCGCAGACAATAATTATCCAAGCGATGGTTTCATCCATCATCACGTCGAGCAGGATGGAGGAGAAGTTACTCAGGGCCGCAGCAGGCTCGAGCATTAATAAACCAACAAATACACCAGCTAGTAATGATTCAATAGGTCGGCGGCTTAATACTGCGGTCACAACGGTGACAAGTGCTGGAAGTAGTACTAGTAAACTAGTTTCGGTAGCCAAAAGAAATCTCCTCGATGGATTGCGGGTTTATTAAAAGTTAGTCTAATGATACTATTTATCTGGATGCATGTCATTCGACCTGCATCAAGGCTTGTTAAGCGTGATTTTATACTGCGCAATATTTCGACCCAGCCTTTGAGGCAAATGCTGCCTATCAATCAGGTTTCTAATCTGGAGTTGCTTTTACATCGTACCCGTAACGTTGGTAGTATTTAAATGAGTAAAGTAGTCTAAAAGGACCCCATGAATACGAATTCCCCCTTAGATAATGAAGCCCTTGAAGGCCCCATATTTCCAACCTTTATAAAGTACATGCTACCCTCTTTGCTGGGGTTGATCGCCATGACATCCGGCTCATTGGTCGATGGTATTTTTATCGGCAACTATGAGGGCGTGACTGCGCTGGCAGCAGTCAATCTTATTATTCCCATTACCACGCTGCTGTTCGGCGTTAGCATGATGATATCGATTGGCGGCTCTGTGCGTGGCGGCAAGTATCTTGGCGAAAAAAATACCTCTGCAGCATCAGCAATTTTCAGCAAAACTCTGATGTTTATGGTGGTTTATGGCCTGACCGTGATTGCCTTAGGGTTTGTGTTTGAAGCGAAGATCTTTGCTAGTCTGGGGGCCGACAAGACACTTTTTCCGGTGATGAGCGAATATTATCGGATTATTTTTCCGTTTCTGTTCTTCCAGTTTATTGTTATCCAAATATATTTCTTTATTCGCCTGGACGGCTTTCCCAATTTAGCCGCCTTGGGGCTTGCGATAGGTGCGGCGGTTAATATTACTCTAGATTATCTGTTTATCGCCGTCTACGGATGGGGGCTTACTGGCGCTGCGCTGGCGACGGGAATCTCAGAGGTAGTTTCCCTCGCGGTGATGCTGTTTTACTTTGTTCACCCGCAACGAAAAATATCGTTTGGGTTACGGCAAAAAAATTGGCGCGAGGTCTTTCAGGCGGCCTACAACGGTATCTCTGAATTTATTAACGAAGTGTCTGGCGCACTGATTGCCTTTATTTTTAACTGGATGCTTATTCAACGTGCGGGCGTTAGTGGTGTAGCCGCCATTACATTGGTCAACTATCTGCTGTTTATTGGGTTTATGGCGTATTTTGCTATTTCAGACTCTATTCAGGTAATTATTTCGCAAAATTTTGGCGCGCGAAAGCCCGAGAGAATCCGGGAATTCTTGCGTATCGCCGGAATTATGATTGGCGGGGTCAGTGTCGGTTTTATCAGTATACTCATCTTTGCCAGTGAATCACTGATCGGCCTGTTTATTGATGTAGAGCGGGATAGCGAAACCTTGGCGCTGGCATTAGATTTCGTCGCCTATATTTGGCCGGTGTTTATTTTTGCCGGTTTTACTATGTTGATATCCGGTTATCTCACTGCAGTCCATCTGCCATTTCAGTCGGCACTAGTGGCCAGCTGTCGCAGTTTAATTATGCCAGCGGGATTCCTGATTCTGTTTTATATGCTGTTAGCAGATTATCATTTTGTTGCCGCTATTTCCGCTGCCGAGGCGATTAGTTTTGTTATCGCGGTAACCCTGTTTATATACCATACCCCGACAAACATTATCCGAGGGCAGGGTTGAGGGAATTTGAGGGGCGTGTTGCTTCTAAAGTCGTGGTTGTAAAAATAAAAATCGCTACCTGACTTTCTCTTTGAAGCAGATTTAGAGTAAACCAAGAAGATTAGATGCTAGGACGATTTTATGCGGCTCACTAAAAAGTTCAATATCTTTTAATGGGCTTAATATCATTTATCTAAAGACTCCTATCATTTACCCTGTTCTTTGTTAATTAATACTCAGAGAGAAAAAATACTATGCGTGGCGTAATTCTCGACTGTGACTTCCTCGGGCCCGATGATCTCGAATTCAGTGCTCGGTTCGATTTGCCAGTGGAATGGACAGTACATGCCAGTTGTTCCTCGTCTGAGATAGTTGAACGTACTTTGGATGCTGAGATAGTTATGACCAACAAAACCGTTATCAATGCAGATACTCTCTCAAAGGTGCCTAATCTAAAGCTGATTTCGGTGTTAGCCACTGGTATTAATGTCGTAGATCTTGAGGCAGCAGTGAACATGGGTATGACGACATGACCTTCGGCACAGGCGCCTAGATAAACTGTGGCATAGCACTAGTCCTCAGTTATTTAAGGTGGATTCAGCCATATAAAAAGACATGATGCCACTGTCAGTCATTATTGTGCTATTGCAGTTAGCTCGTATAAGTTCGTCTTGCACATGTATTCGAGCCTTTTCCAGACGCTTCATCGAGCGAGCTACAAATGGACCATCACCGAGATCTAATTCAAAAAATTTCTCCCCTCGGCCAGCAGCAGCAATGCTCGCTCCGGCAAATGCATGATAGTTTTTGATTATGTAGTCAAAAATTGGTGCCAAGCTTTCAGGCAATTGGTCATTGTCTAGCCATCCAGTATCAGGGCGAGCGCCCCCCCAAACTCTTGCTACATAGTCCTCAAATAATTGCAAGTACTCACCCAGCCAGCTTTTGGGCTCCGGGTCGAGAAGAAAATGTGCAGCGAAGGGACCCACCAGAGCGAAGTCTGCGAGGCAGGCTCGCTCTCCCAGTAAAAAGTTATTCTCTTTAAAATGAGCGACTAAAAGTTCCAATAGACGAGCGAAGTCTGCCTGTATAGCAACAGTCTTATCGGGCCCCGCACCCTGCACCTCGCATGCTGCGGCGCCAAATGTATTGAGCATGATCTCACCAAAGCCCTCTATCCGAGCTTCTTCATCATCGGTCAACTCAACATTAATATGCTTACTAAGCAGTATATTAGTGCCAAATCTTCTGCCAGTTACAATGACGTTCTCTGGATAACACCATCGAGAGTGGAGGGCATGTCTTGGATACCAGTGATTGAAGAAGTCTTCCAAGATAAAGCAGGCACCTCGCTGTGACGAGCTATCAGGGATGACGGGACATTCATTAAAACGATCATGTAAGACGCTTTGGCGAGCAGGTGCGGGCAGGCTTGGTTTAAAGTTTAAGTTTTGAGAAATATTGGCTTAAGGGATATATCTGATAAGGTTGACAGAAAGTTATGACACCGGTATCATAGTTTTTTGCTTCAAACCCAGCTCTGTGGCTCAGTAAACTTAGAGAATCGTAGATTAATGGTCAGGTATTTCAAAATAGTTGTCCGACAATTTCTTGTATTTCTTTGCATGTTGGGTGCCTGTGAAACTGCTCTTGGGACCGATACTTTAGTCCTCAGGGCAGCGGAGACCCATCCTAGTGACTACCCGACGGCATTGGCACTTAAGTATATGGGAATACTCCTCGAGGAATGGTCAGATGGTGATCTAGCGATTAAGCTCTACACGGGTGGTCAATTGGGAGAGGAGAAAGACACCCTAGAAATAACTATATTTGGAGGCATTGATTTAAACCGCATCAACATGGCACCACTCAATTCCGTCGCCACAGAAACCAGCTTGCTGGGATTACCCTTCTTATTCCGATCGACCTCCCATATGCGTGCAGTAGTGGATGGACCGATTGGTGAAGAGATTTTAGCCTCTCTTGAGCCCTATGGCCTTATCGGCTTGGCTTACTACGATTCGGGCGCACGTAGCTTTTATAACAATCGACGTGCAATTCGGAGCCCCGCAGACTTAGAAGGATTAAAAATTCGCGTTCAAAATTCTGCGCTGTCCGTGGCTATGGTCGAAGCGCTTGGGGCAAATCCAACGCCGATGGGGTTTGGGCAGGTCTACGAGTCTCTCTTGTTAGGCACGATTGATGGCAGTGAAAATAATTGGCCCTCTTACGAATCTACCGGACATTACGAGGCGGCGACACATTACACGTTAACAAGGCACACTATGATGCCTGAGATGTTGGTGATGTCTAAGCATCGCTGGCAGAAATTATCGTTACAGCAGAAAAATTTTATTCGCCGAGCAGCAAAAGCGTCTATTCCCTATATGCGTGAGGAGTGGGATAAGCGCGTTGCTTTATCACAAGCAAAAGTACTAAGTGCTGGGGTAAAGGTCATTGAAAATCCAGATCTATCACTTTTTAATGATGCGATGGCACCTGTTTACAAAAAGTTTGTTACTACAGAAAAAATGCATGGCTTGCTAAAGCGGATTCAGGCAACCCAGGATACTCCGGCATTATGAAAGCAATATTCGCCCAGCTCACCCAACAGCTTGCCCGAATAGCTATTGTTATTTCAACTGCTGGGCTGGTGTTAATGACTTTCATTATTGGCTGGCAGGTATTTGCGCGTTATGTACTTAATGCCAGTCCTGCTTGGTCAGAATCTGCTGCGTTACTGTTGATGCTGTATTACATCATGCTTGCAGCGGCGGTGGGGGTTTATGAAAACTTCCATCTAGGTTTAAAAGTTGTTTTGGATGCTGTCCCAACTCATATAAGGACCCGGCTAGAAGTAATCAATAATTCACTGGTTATAATTTTTGGTATTGCGATGTTGGTCAATGGCAGTCGCCTCGCTTTATTCACTGTAGAGCATATTATGCCAGCGTTGAATATTTCTCGGTCCTTTGCTTATTGGCCTTTTGCGGCCGCTGGTTTATTCATCAGTATTTTTGCGTTGGAAAGACTGATCCTTGCTATTACTTCTGAGAATTCTATTAATCCACCGAAAAATACTGAAGCCGTTAAGAGATAAGCTATGGATCTACTAATACTCTTTGGGGCTCTGATAATCCTTCTTATGATCGGTGTTCCGGTTGCTTTTTCTCTTGGCTTAGCGTCATTAGCCACTATGGTATATCTCGATATTCCCTTAGTGGTTGCCTTTCAACGGATGGCCGCAGGAATGAATGTATTTGCTCTGATGGCGATTCCGTTCTTTATCTATGCTGGCGAGCTTATGAATCAATCCGGGATTGCTGAGCGTCTGGTTAAATTTGCGCACTCACTTTTAGCGAGGGTTAGAGGCGGGTTGGGCCTAGTTAACGTCAGCTCTAGCATGATGTTTGGCGCCATATCTGGGTCTGCGGTGGCCAGTGCTTCGGCTATGGGCTCAACATTAATACCTATGATGAAAAAACAGGGGTATGACGCAGATTATGCGGTTAATGTAACCGCTACAGCAGCCACGACGGGCCTTTTGATTCCGCCGTCCCACAATATGATTATCTACGCTATTTCAGCCGGCGGTGGCCTATCAATAGGTTCACTATTTTTAGCGGGTATAGTGCCGGGGATCCTCTTGGGTCTAGGGCTGATGTTAGTCACTTACCTAGTTGCAGTGAAAAGAGGTTATCACAGCGGTACATTCCCCGGTTGGAGCCAGGTACTCCGGCATTTTATTGGCGCCTTACCTGGGCTATTTACAGTATTTATTATTCTAGGCGGGATTTTATCCGGCGTTTTCACTGCTACCGAATCTTCAGCTATCGCGGTTATCTATACAGTAATTGTGGCAGTCTTTGTTTACCGCTCTCTCAATTGGAAGGGCTTCGTTACTGCAAGTATTAATGCGGTCAAAACAACGGCTATGATACTTTTAATTATCGGCGCCGCGGGGTCTTTTGGATGGTTGCTAGCTGTGATGGAAGTGCCGATTCAGCTAGCTACAGCACTACTGACAATTTCAGAAAACCCACTCATTATTTTACTGATCGTTAATTTAATACTTCTGATGTTGGGCACCTTTATGGATATGTCCCCTCTTATAGTGATTACCACGCCTATTTTTCTTCCTGTTATGGTGGGGATTGGAATGGATCCCATTCAATTCGGCATCATGCTTATTCTTAACCTAGGTCTAGGCTTGGTCACTCCACCAGTGGGTACCGTCCTCTTTGTAACCTGCGCAGTGGGGGGTATTCGTATTGAGGATACTTTGCGTTCTATCTGGCCTTTCTATCTTGTATTTATTGCCGTTCTAGCGCTGGTAACTTACCTACCAAGTACGACATTATTTTTACCTAGTTTGTTCAATTAGTCGCTATTGAGATAAATACTCATGCAAGAACTCACTGCAAAAAATCTTAAACAACTGTTTGATGATCCTGAATATCACAGCCCATCTATAGATGGCATGCTGTATGACAGAAACACTATTCGACCCAGTGTAGTTCATTTTGGCGTAGGCAATTTTCATCGCTGCCATCAGGCTGTTTATATGGACAAACTACACCGCCGAGGTTCTGATGAGTGGGGCATAATTGGCATTTCAATGCGCTCCACCAACACAAGGGATGCACTTAAACCACAGGATTTTCTCTACACGGAAGTTACGCTAGGTGAGGAAGTAAGCTTTAGAATTATAGGGTCAATTCTAGATATCCTAGTAGCACCAGAAGATCCAGGTGCTGTAGTAAAGCTTGTTGCTGAAAGAAGTACAAAATTAGTGACCACCACGATCACTGAGAAAGGATATTACTTATCTTCTGGGAACATCGATTTTAGTCACACAGATATGTCCGCAGACGAAGCTAGTTTGAGAAAACCTAAGACGATTTATGGCTATTTGGCTGCGGGTATCATATTACGCAGTGCCAGTGATGCTGGCCCTCTAAGTATTGTCTGCTGTGATAATATCGAGGCGGGTGGGCAGAAGCTGCGTGCTGGTGTTTATGCGCTTTTGAAAATACAGGCTCCACATCTTTTGGATTGGACTGATAAAAATATAAGCTTTGCTTCTTCAATGGTGGATAGAGTTACTCCGGCTACTGATGACGCCTTGATGGTCCTAGTTGACTCAACGCTCAATGTAAAGGACGCATGGCCGGTGTCTGCAGAACCCTTTAGCCAGTGGATAATTGAAGACAAATTTGCCGGTCCCAAGCCCCCCTTGGATGACATGGGCGTGATATTTACTGTCGATATCATTAAGTATCAACAAATGAAGCTCCGATTTCTTAATGCTTCACATTCCATCATAGCTGTATTGGCCCATTTAACTGGTCACAAGAATATTCATAACGCTCTGGAGCATCCACCTATTCTTGAATTTGTAGTCAGGGTGCTACGCGAAACTATCTTGCCCGTAACCGATATTCCCGAGGGTTTTGAAGGTAGCGATTATATTGTCGACGTCATTCAACGATTTCAAAACAGTGCCTTGCCTTACTCTGCACAGCAAGTTAATACCGATAGCTCTCAAAAGATAAATCTTCGCTGGTTTCCAACTATTGATGATGCTTTGAAGGCGTGTAATGACACGAGGTTAATGAGTTTTATGATTGCCGCTTGGGTTATTTATATTGAAAAAGCGTTAGAAGATGACGAACTCAGCGATCCATTGCACGCCGAACTTGTCAAGATATACCAAAATGGAAGCACCAATATTGGACAATTTTTAAAAGCTATTGGTGCTGATAAATTCAGTTTTATGGACTCCTCAAGCTTTATGGCAGATGTCACTCATGCCTATGAAACACTGTCAGATAACGATGTTAGTATCGCAATAACTGACGTATTAAATGAAACTCAACTACCTAGCAAATCTAGCAAGGATTCTTACTATGCGTGAGTCATGGAGATGGTTTGGCCCAAATGATCCCGTTACTATTTCGGATATAAGGCAGACAGGCGCAACTGATATTGTTAGCGCGCTGCACCATATGCCAATCGGCGAGATCTGGACAATAGATGACATACGCAGACATCAACATTTAATTGAATCCGGAAATGAAAAAAAGAGCCCTCTAATTTGGTCTGTTGTTGAAAGTATTCCGGTGCATGAAGATATTAAGTTAGGACGAGATGGATGTCAGGTCTACATTGATAATTGGTCAAAGTCGATGGAAAATCTCGCTGTATGTGGCATCAAAACTATCTGTTACAACTTTATGCCGGTCATTGACTGGACCCGCACTGACCTTACTTATAAATTAAATACAGGCGCCTATGCACTGCGCTTCGATCAAACAAAATTTGCAGCATTCGATCTCTATATTTTGCAGAGAGCTGACGCTGATGCTGACTACACAGAGACCGAAATCAGTCAGGCTCGAGAGGCCTATCAACAGATGTCACCAGAGGAGTCTGAGCAGTTAACGCACAATATTATCGCAGGACTACCCGGAAAAATGACTGATAGCTATAGCCTTGACGATTTCAAAAACGCGCTGGCCCAATATCGTCATATTGGTCACGCAGAACTGAGGGACAACCTCGATAGATTTCTCTCGCATGTATTACCCAAGGCCGAGAAGCTTGGTGTAAAACTCGCGATTCATCCGGATGATCCACCAAGAGATATGTTTGGGCTGCCGAGGATCATCTGTACTGCGGACGATCTGGAGAGATTATTCATCCGACAACCTAGCTCCGCCAATGGCATTACGCTCTGCGTTGGGACCTACGGAAGTCGGCCAGATAATAATCTACCTGCTATGGCGCGTCGATTTGGATCCCGAATCAATTTCGCGCATTTGCGTGGAGTTAGCCGTGATAAAAATGAGCAACGCTCTTTTTATGAAGCCAATCATTTAGATAGTGATATTGATATGGTTAGCGTAATCCGCGAGCTACTAATTGAAGAGCATAAGCGCCAAGAGCTTGGCCAAAATTCTCAAAACGAGATCTTTATCCGGCCTGACCATGGTCATCAGATGATGGATGATATAGGCAAAACTGTGAATCCCGGCTATTCGGGTATTGGTCGACTCAAGGGTCTTGCCGAAGTTCGTGGTGTTATCCGGGCCCTATCTACCTAGATTGAATCAGTTAGCTAGATAAATAGTGAGATACCTAGACTTAGATTACCGCGTTGCTGATGCGCGTTTGAAGATTGCACTAAAGACAGGGGTTAGTAGCACTATCACCGTCACCATCATTATGGTGGCTGTGATCGGGCGCTGCCAAAGAAAATCGTAGCTACCGTCCCATATTAGTAATGCTCTGCGCAAATTGTCTTCAAGCATACTCCCAAGGATAAAACCAAGAAGCATGGGCGCAAGAGGGTAATCCAAGATCCGAAAAGCCAATGCAACGACGCCTATCACCAACATAATTGACAGCTCGGCGGTATTAAAGGAGACCAAATACACACCCATTAGCGAAAGGAACAAAATAATAGGTGTTAAAAACTGACGAGGTACTTGCAATATTTTCGCTATATAGGGAATCAACGGCAGGTTGAGTATCAGTAGCACAATATTGCCAAGATACATTGAAACAATAACCGACCAAAAGACTGCCGGATTATCAATAAAAAGTCTCGGTCCCGGTTGGACGCCATAAGATAATAGTGCACCAAGCATGATTGCAGTAGTGGCAGACCCAGGAATCCCTAACGTTAAAAGTGGTACAAATGAGCCGGTCGATGCAGCATTATTTGCGGTTTCAGGTGCGGCCAATCCGATAGGGCTACCTTTGCCAAATCGTTTCTTTTGCTCTTGCGATGCGAGGTTACGCTCCATTCCGTAGCCTAAAAATGACGCAATTGTCGCGCCGGCACCCGGCAACACCCCAACTAAAAAACCCAACACAGAAGATCGGCCAACGGGCATTGCAATTTCTTTTACCTCGTCTCGACTTAGCTTGAGAGACTTAAAGTTAACTTTAGCCAACTCTTTAGATTCATTGTCGTTTGATTCATGGCAGTTTGATTTAGACCTCCCCTTTAAAATCATAGACAGGGCCTCGGCAAGGGCAAATGTGGCCATCGACAACAAGAGGAAACTGATGCCATCTGATAACTCGGGATTACCAAAGGTGAGTCGTTGAGCACCCGACGGGTCTTCTCCCACGGTTGCAAGCATTAATCCCACCAATGTCATTAAAACAGCCTTTAATACCTGACCTTTCCCAGAAAAGGCTGCAACTGCAGTGCAGCCAAAGACCATCAAAGCAAAGTATTCTGACGATTGAAAGCTGAGGCTAACGCTGGCAAGAAAAGGAACGCACAGCAATAAGAGTATGGCGCCGATAGTGCCGCCAGCAAACGAACTATAGGCTGCTATGGCGAGGGCCTTGCCGGCATTACCACTCTGCGCCATGGGGTATCCATCAAATGCCGTTGCGACGGCTCCCGAAACAC
>Ga0257120_1000480_pt1 | contig 29609 bp, 26 predicted proteins | sample SI106_10metaG_FD_190153 | JGI IMG/M metagenome (GOLD analysis project Ga0257120, IMG submission 190153) | Marine microbial communities from Saanich Inlet, British Columbia, Canada - SI106_10 | ecosystem: Environmental > Aquatic > Marine > Inlet | place: Canada: British Columbia | collected... | reverse complement strand
ATATCACGAATTTCCACTTTGTCATTTCTACCCGGCTTCTTGTCGACTCGTATAGGCTCCTTTTTAACCTCTGCTTGCTGTGGAGCATTGCCTTGTAATCTTGGGTCAGGAGCGCTTCCAGGAGCTACCTCTTGCTTGGTAGCAGTAACCTTGCTTAAATCTGAATCTGCCTTGGGTCCTTGTGTTGCCTGAGCAGCTTGTTGACTCGGGAGGTTGGCTCTAAATAAGAAACTGACTATTTCCCTGTTTACTTTGTCGATCATCTGCTCGAACAGACCGAAAGACTCAAACTTATAAATCAATAGCGGATCTTTTTGCTCATAAACGGCGCTTTGCACTGATTGACGCAGATCATCCATTTCACGCAAATGCTCTTTCCACTGCCCGTCAATCATGGCCAGTGTCGTTGACTTTTCCAACTCTAATTTGATTGGTCGGCCTTCTTTTGCAATAGCATCTTCCATGTCTACTACGATTTGTAAGGCACGCTTACCATCAGACATGGGTATCTCAATATTCTTAAACTGAGTACCTTGGTTTTGATGCACATTCATGATCACAGGCAATGCAACCTGGGATACATATTTATTTTTGTCCTCATAATGCTTCAAGGCCTTACTGAACACCGTATCGGTCAACTCTTCACTTGATCGATTCAAGAAATCTTCTTCCGATACTGGAGACTGAAGTGTTAACGAAGTAAAAAGCTCCATTTCAAAACCTTCAAAATCGCGTGCTTCTTGATACTCATTTACGATAGATGCACAAACGTCATGTATGGCATTTGCCGTTTCCACGCCCATCCGCTCGCCATGCAACGCGTACTTTCTCTTCTTGTAGATAACCTCACGTTGAGAGTTCATTACGTCATCGTATTCCAACAAACGCTTTCGAGTTCCGAAGTTATTCTCTTCTACTTTCTTCTGAGCTCGCTCAATACTCTTACTTACCATTCCATGTTGAATGACTTCTCCTTCTTCAAGGCCCATTCGGTCCATTAGCTTGGCAATTCGCTCTGATCCGAACAAACGCATCAAGTGGTCCTCTAGCGAAACAAAGAACTGCGAAGACCCTGGGTCTCCTTGCCGACCTGCACGACCTCTCAACTGACGGTCAACCCGTCTTGATTCATGACGTTCAGTGCCGACAATAGCCAGTCCACCTGCCTCTTTAACTCCTTCACCTAATTTAATATCCGTACCACGGCCTGCCATGTTCGTTGCAATGGTCACCGTACCTGACTTACCCGCAGCGGCAACAACTTCCGCCTCACTCTGGTGCAATTTCGCGTTCAATACTTGGTGAGGAATCTTTCGCATTTTGAGCATTCGACTCAATAGCTCAGAAATTTCCACAGAGGTTGTACCCACTAAAATAGGACGACCATCATTTCTTAATTTCTCTACCTCATCAATCACAGCATTGTACTTCTCACGTGCCGTTTTAAAGACTAAATCTTGGTCATCTTTTCTGGCTATTGGTCGGTTAGTTGGAATCACTACCACATCCAGCTTATAGATCTCCCAAAACTCTCCCGCCTCAGTTTCCGCAGTACCAGTCATACCGCTCAGCTTATTGTACATTCTGAAGTAATTCTGCAATGTAACAGTGGCGTAAGTCTGTGTGGCCGCCTCAACTTTTACGTTCTCTTTGGTCTCAATGGCCTGATGCAAGCCATCAGAATATCTCCTACCATCCATGACACGACCAGTCTGCTCATCTACAATCTTAACCTTGCCATCCATTACAACATACTCCACATCCTTTTCGAATAGTGCGTATGCCTTAAGAAGCTGGTTGATAGCATGGATGCGTTCGGCTTTCTCCGCATATTCGGTTATCAGCTTGTCTTTAACGGAAGCACGTTCATCACTATCTGAAATTCGATCATCAAGCTGACTCAATTCAGTGCCGATATCTGGTAAAATATAGAAGGATTTATCGTCTCCTTGTTCCGTAATTAAATCAATTCCCTTCTCCGTCAACTCAATACTATTCTGCTTTTCATCAATAACAAAAAACATTTCGTCATCAATTTTATACATCTCTTTTTGCTGATCCTGCAGGTAGAAGTTTTCAGTTTTTTGAAGCGTTGCTCGCACACCTGGTTCGCTCAAGTATTTTATCAGCGCCTTATTCTTGGGTAATCCTCGGTAGCTCCTTAGCAACTGTTCGCCTCCTAATTTCAAATTGGCCTCTAATTGCTTTTTGTCTTTTGTGTTTTCTGATGAAGAAGCCAGAAGCTTTTTAGAATCTGACAACAATCCATTTATCAATGACTTTTGTGCACCTACTAACTTTTCTACTCGCGATCGGAGTGCTACAAATTGCTGCTGGTCTCCTTTTGGTGTTGGACCTGAAATGATAAGCGGTGTTCGAGCATCATCAATTAATACAGAATCAACCTCATCCACAATGGCGTAATTGTGTAACCGTTGTACCAGGTCTTTGGGACGACCCGCCATGTTATCACGCAAATAATCAAATCCAAATTCATTGTTTGTTCCATAGGTAACATCACAGCGATAAGCCGCTCGTCTGCTCTCGCTATTTGGCTGATGTTTGTCAATACAGTCAATCGTCAATCCATGGAATTGAAATATTGGAGCCATCCATTCACTATCTCGTTTGGCCAAGTAATCGTTCACGGTTACAACATGAACTCCGCGACCACTTAATGCATTGAGATAAACGGGTAAGGTCGCAACCAGAGTCTTTCCCTCACCTGTTGCCATCTCTGCAATCTTTCCACCATGAAGCACCATACCACCAATAAGCTGCACGTCATAGTGAACCATTTCCCACTTCACCTCTACACCAGCGGCTTCCCATGTATTATTCCAATATGCTTTATCGCCTTCAATTCTGATGTGCTTGCGTGTTTCTGCAAGTTCAGCATCCATTTCAGTAAGCGTTACTTCAAGCTCATCGTTATCCTTAAATCTTCTAGAAGTCTCCTTCACAACGGCAAAAGCTTCAGGTAAAATCTCTTGAAGGGAAGCTTCAACTTGCTCAACAATTCCCTTGTCAATAGCATCAATCTCCTCGTATAACTCCTCTTTTTTCGTGAAGTCTATTTCATCTTTTTCAATGATGGCTTTTAGTTCATTGACCTTATCCTGATCTTCCTTTATTGAATCCTGAATTCGTTTCTTGAATTCAATAGTCTTACCGCGGAGTTGGTCATTACTTAAAGACGAATAGGAGGCAAAGTGCCCATTAATAATTTCAACTAATGGACGTAACTCCTTTATGTCTTTATCGCTTTTATTTCCGAATACTTGATTCAGAACCTTGTTTACTATTTCTAGCATAGTGTAATATTATAATCTGCGCCAAAAGTCAATAGGCTTGCCAAAGCAAATAACCTGACAAAGTTGCGCGCAATGTCGATCGTGTTTCAAAAAAGTGGACGAAGTTACTCATTGATTGAGTGCTTACAGACAGGTACGAAAACAAAAAAAGCCACACTTATGTGCGGCTTTCATTTGATGTTTTTAAGCTATGTCAGTATTCATCTTCATTGAAGAAGAAATCTTCTTTTGTCGGATAATCGGGCCAAATGTCCTCGATGGTTTCGTAATTATCGCCTTCATCTTCCAAAGCTTGTAAGTTCTCAACTACTTCTAACGGAGCTCCAGTTCGCATAGCGAAATCAATAAGCTCATCCTTGCTTGCTGGCCAAGGTGCGTCTTCTAAGTATGATGCAAGTTCTAATGTCCAATACATGTCTCCTATTTTTTAGGGGTCATTTCTAAAGGCGGCAAAAATATATTTTCTAGCTTCTTACACAAGAGAAATCTCATTTGCCGCTATTTATTGATTTTCAAGCTATTAATTTCTAGAATTTGGATTCCATGGAATCTCCTCCGCGTTAAAATCTTTAGTGAGTTGTCTAGACAAGACGAAAAAATAGTCAGAGAGTCTATTTAAATAGGTTAAAATGACAGAATCAAGCGGTTGCTCCGCATTCAATGCGACACACAATCTCTCAGCTCTTCTGCACACCGTACGACAAATATGAGCTGCTGATACAGCTGGATGTCCGCCCGGTAAAACAAAAAACTTCATTTCGGGTAGTTGACCATCCATTTTGTCCATCTCTTTTTCCAATTCAGTAATACTAGCTTCCCCTACTTCGGGCAAGGCCATTTTATTCTTTTCTGGGTCTGCAGCTAAATGAGAACCTATGGTAAACAAATCCTCCTGAATATGAATGAGTAACTGTTTTTGAGCATCGGAAATAGCATAATCCCTCAATGCTCCAATAAAAGCATTCAGCTCATCCACAGTTCCATAGCTTTCTATTCTGAGGTGGTGCTTAGGAAGCCTTGTTCCTCCAAGCAGCCCTGTTGTTCCACTGTCTCCTTTTTTAGTATAGATTTTCATTGCTCAACGATAGTTAAAATTTTGAGGTTAGCAAAGGCTACTTTCGCGGCACAATGCCAAAAATTGACTTCTCACATAAGCCGACTCAATGGGTCGTGTTAGGACTTCTGGCATTAACTTGGGGAAGTTCATTTATACTAATGAAAAAGGCCCTTGTCTTTTTCAGTAGCACAGAAGTCGCCTCCTTCAGAATTGCAATAGCCGCTTTAGTCCTTTTACCTATTAGCTTAAGAAATTTAAGCAAAATCAAAGGCCACTTTTGGCCCTTGCTTGCTACCGGTTTGTTCGGAAACGCCATTCCGGCCTTTTTGTTCGCCTTGGCGCAAACCCAAATACCCAGCGGACTTACAGGCATTCTAAACTCATTAACTTCATTATTTACTTTGCTAATAGGTGTTGTGCTATTCCGTTCCAAAACCACTTTTGCTCAGGTGAGTGGGGTTTTAATCGCTTTAGTAGGTGCTGCAGGTCTGATTGGGTTCGACAACCTTTTTCAGTTCTCCGAATATGGCCGATATTCATTGCTAGTTGTTGCAGCTTCAGGAATGTATGGCATCGCTGTGAATACAATCAAAGCTGAGTTATCAGAAATGCGCCCTACCCATATTACCTCACTCTCATTTTTAATGACCGGGCCAATTTGCGCTCTATACCTAATTTTTGGAACCGGTTTCTTTCACACTGCATCAAACAATCATGAAAGTTGGATAGGGATTTTCTATTTGTCCGTTTTAGCGATTGTCGGCACGGCAGCAGCGGTTATAATGTTCAACAGATTGATAAAGGAAACAACGGCAATCTTTGCCTCTACAGTAACCTACCTTATTCCTATCGTGGCAGTTGGTTGGGGCGTTCTAGATGGAGAATTAATTTCCGTTAATGATCTACTATTCATGCTGCTTATTCTAACTGGAATCTTCTTAATCAATATGAAATCGCCATTAGTCTATTTCGCGGGAATGCTTAAAAGAAAATAAACCTGAAGAGGTGGCTGTGTTGAAAACTTATTTGTTTTACATTCGCAGCCCTTTTTAAATAAAGAAAAATTAAAGCTATGTACGCAATTGTAGATATAGCAGGGCAGCAATTCAAAGTTGAAAAAGACCAAAAGGTTTACGTTCATAGATTGGATACAGAAGAAGGAAAGAAGGTAAACTTCGATCGTGTTCTCCTTATCGATGATAATGGCAAGGTAAATATTGGCGCCCCAGCTATCAGCGGAGCACAAGTTAGTGCTACCGTCTTAGAGCACCTAAAAGGTGACAAGGTAATCGTCTTCAAAAAGAAGAGACGTAAAGGTTACCAGAAGAAAAATGGACACCGTCAATCCCTGACTGAAATCCAAATCAATGACATCAAAGTAAGTGGCGCCAAAGCTACTCCAGCTAAGAAGGAAGCTGCTGCTGCTACTGAGTCAACAGATTTGAGTTCTATGACGGTAGCCGAGTTGAAAGACATGGCCAAGACAAAAGATATTTCAGGATATTCATCAATGAAGAAGGCTGAGCTCATTGAAGCGCTAAGCTAAATTCAAAAAATCGAATAAAAAATGGCACATAAAAAAGGTGTAGGTAGTTCGAAAAACGGACGCGAATCAGAAAGTAAACGACTAGGAGTAAAAATCTTTGGTGGTCAAGATGCCATCGCTGGGAACATCATTGTTCGTCAACGAGGCACTAAGCACAACCCAGGAGCTAATGTAGGCGTGGGAAAAGACCACACTTTGTTTGCATTGTCAGACGGAGTCGTTAAGTTTCAGAAGAAAAGAGACAATAAGTCCTATGTTTCCATCGTCCCAGGCGCGGAGAATTAAGACTCGTTAAATCATACTAAAGTCCCGATTCGATGCACATTGAATCGGGATTTTTTGTATTCATTCGTTTCATATTTGAACCATGTTAGAAGTATCACAGATTCAGGCAAATCGTCAACAAACAATTGACGCGTTAAAAAAGCGACACCTAGATGCCGAGCAAAGTGTAAATGATGTCATTGAATTAGATGACAAACGCAAGCACGCCCAATTTACACTAGACCAAAACTTAGGCGAAGCCAAAAAAGTGGCCTCAGAAATTGGTCGCATGATGAAGGACGGCCGACACGAAGAAGCCAATTTTGTTAAAGAAAAAACATCTGAGCTTAAGAAGTATAATCAAGAGCTTGATCAAGAACTCAAGCAAATTGAAGTTGACTTAAGAAACGCACTTGCCGCCATTCCGAATGCTCCGCACGAGTCCGTAGCAGCTGGCAGAAATAGCGAAGACAATGAAACCATTCGGTCTTGGGGTGAAGCGGAAACCGCAGCACATGCAACACCGCACTGGGATCTCGCAAAGACTTATAATCTCATCGACTTCGAATTAGGCGTAAAAATCAGTGGTGCTGGCTTTCCTGTGTATATGGGTAAAGGAGCTAAACTGCAACGTTCACTTATTCAGTTTTTTCTAGACCAAGGAGAAGAGGCTGGTTATACTGAGGTTATTCCACCACATTTAGTGAATGCCGAATCGGGATTTGGCACTGGGCAACTACCAGATAAGGATGGCCAGATGTACCATGCTGTAGAAGACGATCTCTATCTTATTCCTACTGGCGAGGTTCCAATTACCAACATATATCGGGATGTAATTGTCGCTGACGAAGTCCTTCCAATTAAAACTATTGGATATACCCCTTGTTTTAGACGAGAAGCAGGGTCTTACGGAAAAGAAGTTCGTGGGCTGAATCGCCTGCATCAATTCGATAAGGTTGAGATAGTTCAATTATCACGTCCTGAAGAAAGCTACGCAGCACTTGAAATAATGGTGAAGCATGTGGAAAACCTATTGCAACAACTTGAACTTCCCTATCGAGTCCTGCGTCTTTGTGCTGGAGATATGGGATTTACGGCAGCTTTGACTTATGACTTAGAAGTCTATTCGAAAGGCCAAGGCCGATGGCTGGAGGTCAGTTCTGTTTCAAATTTTGAAACATACCAAGCCAATCGTATGAAGTTGCGTATAAAGTCAAAGGATGGGAAAAAGCGCTTTGCGCATACATTAAATGGCAGTGCCTTAGCCTTACCAAGGATTTTGGCGGCTGTGCTTGAAAACAACTTTGATGGAAATGAAATCAAAATTCCAAAGTGTTTAATCCCATACACTAAATTCGAATCTATCTCATGAGAAAAATTGTCTTTGCTTACTCGATTTTAGCCACTATAGTAGTCCTTAGCTCATGTAATTCTGAGGTGAAAAAAGAGAGAATCCAAAAAATAGACAGCCTTGGATCTTTGCTCAACCATGTAAACGAAGTTGTGGCAGGGGTTGATGAAGCGAAAATTCAATCTCGACTAGCTGAAATGAATCAAATGGGAAATTGGTTTCTAGACAATGTTGAAGACACATTAGATCCAGTGTCAGGAATCATACTAGGCGATTATCTGCGTTGCAAAAAATTCTACAACAAGGCCGTAACGCGACTATCTCAAGTAAATAAAGAACTTGAATACAGCGAAAAACAACTAAGTACGTTGCGTTCGGATGTTGGCAATGGACTTTATGACGACTCCGAATTTTTAATTCACTTCAATTCTGAGGCGGAGTCAACCTCAAAACTTATAGAAGCGACCGATGAATTAGAGAGAACTTATGTTTCTGTGAATGCGCAATTCGTCAAAACCAAAGCCCCCGTTGTTGCGTTGAAGGATAGTATTCAAGCCGTTATTCTTTCACCTGAGCGCAAATAATACATACAAATCAATTCTAATTGTAGTCTTCCTGCTGAGTCTGCAACCTATTGCTTGTGCCCAAAGTACTGACGAACAATTAGCGGCCCATTACTATCGCGAAGGGGAATTCAGTAAGGCTCTCTTGTATTATGAAAAGCTTTACGAGGAGTCTGGGAGCGATCAGATTTATGAGTACTTCCTCAACAGCTTACTAGCCACCGAAAACTTCAAGGATGCAGAAAAATTAGCCGAACAACATGCTAAGGCTCATCCGCAGGCTTGGCGATATAAAGTAGATGCTGGAAGAGTAATGTTGCGGGCAGGTGATGACTCAAAAGCTGACAAGCACTTCGATCGCATCATCAAAGATTTGAGCAGGGCGTCTGTAAATCAAATACTTGATGTTGGTAAGGCCTTCAGCGAAGTAAACGAAACCCAACTTGCGCTTGAAACATACTACGCGGGTCGAAAACAAATGGGCGACTCCTACCCATTCAACTTTCAAATTGCTCAGCTTTTGGGAGAAGAAGGCGATGTAGAAGGCATGATTGTCGAATACTTGGATGTTCTGAAACTGAGCAATGGATATATCAAAAGCGTACAAAACACATTGAATAGAGTCATTGGTTTTGAGGAAGAGAATAAATACAATGACGTACTTCAAAACGAACTTTTAAAACGCATTCAAAAAAGCCCAGATGAAGAGACTTATGCAGAAATGCTAATCTGGATGTATATGAAGCAAAACAAATTTGACGCTGCTCTAGCCCAAGTAATTGCGTTAGATAAGCGCAATAAAGAAGATGGCGAGCGAGTAATGGAATTGTCAGATTTAGCATTTAATAATTTCAAATACCGTGTTGCAGTTGATGGCTACTCCTATGCAAAGTCAAAAGGTCCACGCTCTTATTATTACATCGAATCCATTACTGGACTATTGCGATCCTACAAAGCTCGAGTAACAGACTCCCGATATGACGAAGAATCTATTCAAGAATTGGTGGGTGAATACATCAACGCCTTGGATGAGCTAGGCTACAACGTATCCACCTCCAAATTGATCAATGATTTGGCTTACATCAAGGCTTTTTATGAAAGCAAATACAGAAACGAGGCGGTGGTTGAGGCAGCACAACTGTTGGTTGACGCCCTTGCTAAACCTGGATTAAGTGCTATTGACGAAGCGAACCTGAAAATTCAATTGGCGGATATTTATGTCCTTTCCAGCGACATATGGGATGCCTCCTTGCTTTATGGCCAGGTTGAAAAGAAATTCAAGTATGATGAAATCGGCCATCAAGCAAAACTCAAAAATGCTCTAGTATTTTATTATGCCGGTGATTTTCGCTGGTCACAGGCTCAGTTAAATGTATTGAAAGGTTCTACGTCAAAACTCATTTCAAATGACGCTGTTGAACTGAGCGCGTTCATCACGGAAAACATTGGTATCGATTCCAATTTAGAAGCTCTATCTGCCTTTTCAAAAATGGAAATGATGGTTGCTCAGCACAAATACGACTCGGCATTAATTTCGCTCGATTCCATTGAAGCGCAATTTCCAGGGCACGAATTGGGAGACAACATACTATTCAAGCGCGCAGACATCTTTTTTGAGCAAGGTGAATATGCCTTGGCCGCTGAGACTTATATGAAAATTCCTGAAGATTACTCCTTTGGTGTTTTGGTAGACAATGCGATCAAGTCTGCAGCTAAAATCTATGAGCTTCAACTGCTGGATACAGAAAAAGCAATGGCCTTATACGAAATCATCTTAACCGATCACTCAGGAAGTCTTTTCGTGATTGAAGCCCGAAAACGATTCCGAAAACTTCGGGGAGATCAGCTTCAATAAAATTCCCTTTTCATTGTTAGTTACTTTCTATTCGGCTGAAAATCGCACCTCGGTTTATGAATAGATTCGTTGTGTAATTATGGCAAATCAAGGCGAGGTTAAATTTCACAAGCGCAGGTTGCGCAGCTCCTACATCTCAGTAGTATTGAGCGTGTCGTTGGTACTATTCACTCTTGGTTTATTGGGTCTTTTCCTTTTATACACACAAAAGATTAGCAACCAAGTAATGGAAGACATTGGCTTTACAGTGTACTTGCATGATGATGTGAACGAAGTGGATGTTGACCGCTTAACTAAGGCCATAGAAATAGCGGATTATACTACCCAAACGGAGTACATTTCTAAAGATCAGGCCATAGAAATTTTGAAAAAAGATTTGGGAGAAGACTTCATGCAGTACTTGGATTATAATCCTCTGTTGGCCTCTATCGATGTCAAGGTGAAAGCTGCCTACGCCAATACCGATAGTTTAGCAGTTATTAAATCCTCTTTAAGTCGCAGCTCGAAAATAAAGGAGATTGTTTACCAAGAATCTTTGATTCAGAAGGTTCAAGAAAATCTTCGCATTGCGGGAATTGTCATGTTAGTCTTTAGTGGGCTGCTTCTTATAGTGGCAATAGCATTAATTAACAACAGTATTAGGCTCTCTATTTACAGTCGAAGATTCATTATTAAAAGCATGCAATTAGTTGGTGCAACACAAGGGTTTATTCGCAGACCATTCGTTATACGGGGCGTTTTACACGGAATCTACAGTGCGCTTATTGCGATTTTACTCATCATGTTGGTGATGTATTATCTACAATCTATACTTCCAGATTTGATACAAATTCAGGATATAGAAATTTTAGCCTACCTATTTGTGATTGTTATGGCTCTGGGAATCATAATTTCGTGGGTCTCTACTAGTTTGGCGGTTCGCAAGTTCCTTCGAATGAGAGGTTATAAAATGTACTAAGTTATGCGCGACAATAATCCAACAACTGAATTTTCACTTGAGAAGAAAAACTTAATCATGATAGGCATCGGTGCCTTGATCGTTGTCATTGGGTTTTTCCTTATGAGTGGCGGTGGAGCCGATGATGTTTCTTCTTTTAACCCCGAAGTTTTTAGTGATCGTAGAATGTTTGTGGCACCAATTACCATCTTAGCTGGTTACGGCCTGGTTATGTACGGCATAATAAAAAAGTAAACGCCCGTTGAGCATAATAGAAGCTATCATACTCGGCATAATTCAAGGATTAACCGAGTTTTTACCTGTAAGCAGTAGCGGACATCTAGAGTTGGCTAAAGCCATTTTTCAAGACGAGAGTTTACCCGAAGAAAGTCTATTGTTTACCGTGGTCTTGCACTTCGCCACAGCCCTAAGCACTATCGTTGTTTTTCGAAAGGAAATTGCTGAACTATTTCAAGGGCTCTTGCAGTTTAAATGGAACGAGCAAAGTCAATTTTCATTAAAAATTATAGTTTCTATGATGCCAGCAGCTGTAATTGGCGTACTGTTCAATGATCAAATTGAGGCGCTTTTTTCAAAGCAAATCCTGTTGGTCGGAGCCATGCTCATCATCACTGGCCTGCTGCTTTTTTTAGCCGATCGTGCCAAGCGAACAGATAAGACAGTTAGTTTTTCTAACGCATTACTCGTAGGAATCGCACAAGCGATTGCGATTCTACCCGGAATCAGTAGAAGTGGAGCCACCATTTCGACATCCGTATTATTGGGAGTAGATCGTGAAAAAGCTGCTCGATTTTCATTTCTAATGGTAGTCCCTCTAATTTTCGGGAAGATGGCTAAAGATTTGCTGGATGGAGGAATCGCAGAGTCCAGCATAGATGTTCTACCCATGACCCTAGGCGCCATAGCTGCCTTTGTTTCTGGCCTTTTGGCCTGCACTTGGATGATAAATCTGGTCAAGAAAAGTCAGCTGAAGTATTTCAGCTACTACTGCTTTGCTGCTGGTTCGATTGCAATATTCTTTTCGCTCTGAGCGAAAACCTAAATAAACCATTTGGCCTCACTTTATTGGTTGATAAACCATTAGAGTGGACATCTTTTGACGTAGTAAACAAACTTCGCTCTGCGGTTAAACAGCATACAGGCAAAAAGAAAAATAAGGTAGGCCATGCAGGTACGCTAGATCCATTGGCAACTGGATTAGTCATTATCTGCATAGGAAAGCATACCAAAACCATTGAAAGCCTGATGGGTTTGGATAAAACATATACAGGTACAATCAGGCTTGGCGGCACCACTCCATCCTATGACTTAGAGACAGAGATTGACGAAACATTCCCCATCCCTGAGCTGAACAGCAATCAAATAAAGAGTGTAGCCAAATCTTTCATTGGGCCGCAAGAACAGTTGCCTCCCATTTTTTCAGCTAAAAAAATTGATGGAAGAAAAGCATATGAATTAGCTCGAAAAGGACGTGAAGTCACCATGAAGCCAAGTCAAATAAGCATTGAGTCCTTAGAATTAGACGCAAGTAACTATCCCGGCATTGACTTTGAATTGACATGTAGCAAAGGAACATATGTGCGCAGTCTTGCTTTTGATTTTGGAAAAAAAATGGGCAGCGGTGCACATTTAACGAGCCTTCGAAGAACACGAATTGGCAACTATTCCATCGAAGACAGTTTTGATATTGAGGGAGCCATCAAACACATTGAAGACGAATACATTAAATACTTAGAACTGAATTCGGATTAGAACTTTAGAATTTTAAATTTGCAGCCCTTTTCGTAGAGGCGAAACTTTAAATCATTACACTTTATGAAGCTTTCACAATTTCGATTTGATCTTCCACAAAAACTAGTTGCCGAGTATCCATCTCCAGAAAGAGACGAGGCTAGGCTAATGGTTATTGATGCCAGCAAAGGTACCATTGAGCATAAAGTGTTCAAGGATGTTATCAATTATTTTGATGAAGGCGATGTAATGGTGTTGAATGATACCAAGGTTTTTCCAGCTCGCTTGTATGGCAATAAAGAGAAGACCGGAGCTAAGATTGAGGTTTTTTTATTGAGAGAATTGAACCGAGAAAGCCGCTTATGGGATGTTTTGGTTGATCCAGCTCGAAAAATTAGAATTGGAAACAAACTTTATTTCGGTGAAGATGATTCATTGGTAGCTGAAGTAATTGACAATACTACCAGCCGCGGAAGAACACTACGCTTCTTATTTGACGGTAGTTACGAGGAATTTCGTGAGACATTAATGGCACTAGGCAATACTCCTCTGCCAAAGTACATTCAGCGAGAAGCTGAAGCAACGGATGTTGAGCGTTACCAGACTATTTATGCTGAAAACGAAGGTGCAGTTGCAGCACCAACCGCTGGATTACACTTTAGTCGAGAAGTAATGAAGCGCTCAGAATTGAAAGGTGTAGACTTTGCTAAATTGACTTTGCACGTTGGTCTTGGAGCCTTCAGAAATGTAGAGGTGGAAGATTTAACCAAGCACAAAATGGATTCTGAACAACTCATAATACCTCAGGATTGTTGTGACATTGTAAATAGTGCAAAAGACAGAAGAAAAAGAATCTGTGCCGTAGGCACTACCTCTATGAGAGCGATGGAGACTAGTTTCTCAACCAATAAGCATTTACAACCTTATGACGGTTGGACCAACAAATTCATCTTTCCTCCGCATGATTTTACTGTGGCAGATAGCATGATTACTAACTTCCATGTTCCGGAGTCAACGCTATTAATGATGGTATCCGCTTTCGGAGGTTATGATTTAATGATGGAGGCCTACCAAACTGCAATTAAAGAGAAGTATCGCTTCTTCAGCTATGGCGATGCCATGCTAATCTTACAGTAAAACAAGCTTATGCGCAGCGCAGTTATATTAGCCGGAGGAAAAGGCCTGCGTATGCAAACGGATATCCCAAAACAGTTTTTAGAATTGAATGGTAAGCCCGTGCTAATGAGAACTCTAGAGCAGTTTTCAAATGCATTTGACGGTGAGATTCAAATCGTGCTTGTTCTTCCGAAGGATCATTTAGAATATTGGAAAACACTCTGTTCGAAACATCGATTTGGCCTAAGACACACGATAGCCATGGGTGGTGCCACGCGTTTTGATTCAGTTAAAAGTGGATTGTCAAAGTGTGAAGGAGTTAGGGTAATTGGAATACATGATGGAGTTAGGCCCTTGATAACCGAAACCCTTATACGTAAATGCTATAGTGAGGCACTCAATCATGGTACAGCATTACCTGTTACGGCCATTACTCAAAGTCTTCGAAAATCTACAGACGAAGGAAATCAACCTGTGGACAGAACAGGAATGATGGCGGTTCAAACACCACAATGTTTTGGCTATACCGTGATTAAAGAGGCATATGAATTAGCCTCAAATACAAATTTTACGGATGATGCAACTGTTGCCGAAGCAGCAGGACACAATATTCATTTAGTAGAAGGTGATGCTACCAATATAAAGATCACCACTAAGGCTGACCTAAAAATAGCCGAGGCGATTTTAGGGATGCTGGCTAGCTGATGATACCTTTGCGCTAATGCTCGCCAAGAAAAAAAATCTACGCTCACTTAGTTCAGAGCAAATCATTCAATTTTTTGAGTCAATTGATCAGCCCAATTTCAGGGCTAATCAAGTCGATCATTGGCTTTGGCAAAAACAAGCCAAAAAATTTGATGAGATGACCAACCTTCCCTTGTCTGTTAGGGAAGCGCTTGACGAAAATTTTGTGATCAATGAGCTTACCATCGCGGAAGAGCAAGTGAGTGATGATGGAACCGTTAAATGCGCCATAAAGCTCCATGATGGCATGGTTGTAGAAGCCGTTTTGATTCCTGTAAAGGATAGAATGACAGCCTGTATTTCATCTCAAGTAGGATGCAGTCTCTCATGCGCTTTTTGCGCCACAGGACGTCTAAAAAGAATGCGCAACCTAGAGCCTGATGAAATCTTTGACCAAGTTGTTGCGATCAAAGACATGGCGAAGAAGCACTTCAACAAACCCCTTACGAACATCGTTTATATGGGCATGGGCGAACCCTTGTTGAACTATAAAAATGTGTTGACATCTATATATCGCATTACAAACGATATAGGTTTGGGCATGGCGGCTAAACGAATCACAGTGTCTACCGCAGGAATTGACAAAATGATTCAGCGCTTGGCTGAGGATGAAGTTCGATTCAGGTTGGCCTTATCTCTGCATGCAGCAAATGATAAAAAGCGCAGCGAGATCATGCCAATAAATGATCAAAACACGCTAGACAGCTTAGCTAAATCCTTGCAGCAGTTTTACTTAAAAACAAAAAACAGAGTCACGTTTGAGTACATCATTTTCAAGGACTTTAATGATTCAATTACTGATGCTCAAGAGCTCGTGAACTTTTGCAATAAGGTTCCTGGAAGGGTTAATATCATAGAGTATAATCCTATCGATGATGGTCGATTTGAGCAAGCTGATCCAGACAAAGTAGATGCGTTTGCCGGACATTTAGAACGAAACGGAGTAACTGTTAATATTCGAAGGAGTAGAGGTAAAGACATTGACGCTGCTTGCGGGCAATTAGCAAATAAAAATGAAGCTGCGCTTGCTTAGGGTTTACCTCATAGCATTGTTAGTTGTTTCTATGCTTACCTCTTTGGCACAAGAACCGAACTCCAATTTGACATTGTTAGATGAGTTTGACCTTCCCAAGACGGAAGAAATCGAATTCTTTAAAAACACTTCAACTGGCTCACCAGTTATGCTGAGCACAAAAGGAGACATTATTTATATCCGACCCATTAATTTGGAGACTGGCCTACCCATCCGGTTGCTGAGCATTCGATCAAATGACAGTAAAAAAATTAGGCGCCACGAACTGCGCGGTGACAGTCTTTATTGCCTAATTAAAACGATACAAGAAGGACAAGCAGACGGTTATGAATCGATAATCTATTCGTTACGTGGAGATGTGCTTTCCGAAGCACATAGACACGAAGTGCGGTTTTCTGAAGCACCTAATACAAAAACAGCTCAAACGATTCACTTCACAGCTTCGAACAATGGTAAACTTGGTTTAATTGTTCGTCAAGAGGCATTTGCTAAAAACAAACGCGCCTCTGTATTTATTGAAATCACAAGACATCCAGAAGAAAAAGTAGAGACTCACACTCTCCAGTTACCCTTTGATTCTGATGATATTGAAATATCAGGTGTTTCAATAACAAACAAGGGAATAGTAAATATTGGCGCGCTTACCGGAGTGAAAATAAACAGCCCGTTTTTACGCAAGCACGCCATATATAGCTTTACTCCTGATCTCAATGAGCTTCACGAATTTGATATGAGTTTAGATAAGGTTTTTCTCAAAGATCTTACCATCCAAACGCACTCATCTACTACGAGCGCCCTTGCGCTATACTCCAAAGACCCATTTGAGCAGACGGAAACGGATGGGTTCGTGTACATGACCATTGATACGAGTGGAACCAAAGTTTTGAAAAAGAGTGTAATTGAATTTTCAGCAAAGGCCATTAGCGATCTTCAAGGCGCGGATAACAAAAAGACGGAATACGCGGAGCATCTATATACGAGCGATATTCTGGACCTTAACGGTGAGCTCTTTGCTGTTTTTGACCAAAGATTCTTAGACCAAGTCTGCACTACCGATCCTCGTACTGGCATCATTACCTGCACTGATCAATACCATTATGATGGCATTTTAATGCAATCTGTAAAAACCCAAAATCTTAATTCTACAATTGGTCGAAGGCAAACAGACTACAAATCTCACGGCCCATATATAGGTCAGCAGGCTTTTGTTTCGAACGGTTCGCTCACCGTTTTTTACAATGATCACGTCCGTAATGAATCATTGGATGCCGAGCGGATTATGAACAACCCCTCGCGATCCATGTTGAGATATGCATCGACAAATGATCTGAAAACCCTCTATACGGGAATACTTCAAAACGAAGATTTCATTCACTACACAAACTGTCCAGGATTTGAAAAGAACGGAACTATTCATATGCTGTTTTCAGATGGAAAAACTTTTAAAATTGGAACATTAAGAATTAGTGACCTGCGATGAATTGGAACATTAAAACGTACGTTTGATCAAGAGTAATCAGCACAATTAGGGTGAAGCCAATAGATAAAATCAAGCTGCCAATCAAGGACGAAATGAATCATTTCGAAGATAAGTTTCGCGACTCTATGCGAAGCTCTGTTCCTCTGCTTGATAAAATCACTCACTACATTGTGAAGCGTAAGGGAAAACATATGCGACCTATGTTCGTATTTCTTACGGCAAAGGCTCTTGGGGGAATCAATGAATCTACCCACCGTGGCGCTGCCCTCATCGAACTGCTACACACTGCCACTTTGGTCCATGATGATGTGGTAGATGAGTCATACGAACGAAGAGGGTTTTTCTCTATCAATGCGCTTTGGAAAAACAAAATCGCTGTTTTAGTGGGCGACTACCTGTTGTCCAGAGGGCTGCTTCTAGCAATTGATAACGAAGAATTTAAGCAGCTACAAATAGTTAGTGGCGCTGTGAGGCAAATGAGTGAGGGCGAGCTTTTACAAATTGAAAAGAGTCGTGGTGTCAATGTAAATGAATCAATTTACTTCGATATAATCCGACAAAAAACAGCAACTCTAATAGCTAGTTGCTGCGCTTGTGGCGCATCTTCTGCGGGTGCCGATGCTGATATGATAGAACGCATGCGCTTAGCTGGTGAAAAAATTGGAATCGCCTTCCAAATCAAAGACGACCTTTTTGATTATGGGCTTGGCGGAAACATTGGCAAACCAACTGGAAACGATATTCGCGAAAAGAAAACAACACTGCCATTTATTTATGCAATAAATCACAGTACAAATGGCGATGGAAAAAAGGCATTAAAGATCTTCAAACGAGATAGAAAGTCAAATTCTGACGTGACTTCAGTAATTGAGTTTGTGCTGCAATCTGGCGGCATAGAGTATGCCGATCAGAAAATGCGAAGCATTGCAAACGAGGCCTTGCTCGAAATTGATTCGCTGCCCGAAACAGAAGCGCGCCAGTCATTAAGAGACTTGGTTCAGTATACTATTGATCGAGAGAAATAGGCCTACTTAAAAGCGTTCAAACCCGTTATATCCATGCCCGTGATCAGCAAATGCACATCATGGGTTCCTTCATAGGTAACTACTGATTCAAGATTCATCATGTGACGCATGATTGGGTACTCGTTTGTAATACCCATCGCTCCATGAATTTGACGTGCTTCTCTCGCAACTTTGAGCGCCATATCCACACTGTTTCGCTTTGCCATTGATATTTGAGCTGTGGTCGCTTTTCCTTCATTCTTCAATTGTCCTAGACGGTATACCATAAGCTGAGCCTTGGTTATTTCAGTAACCATTTCGGCCAATTTCTTTTGCTGCAGCTGAAATCCGCCAATTGGCCTGTCAAATTGGATTCTCTCCTTCGAGTAGCGCAAAGCACTATCGTAGCAGTCCATTGCTGCTCCAATTGCTCCCCACGCAATTCCATAACGAGCAGAGTCGAGACACCCCAAAGGCGCTCCTAAACCAGACTTATTTGGAAGTATGTTCTCTTTTGGAACTGGCACATTATCAAAAACCAATTCACCTGTTTCTGACGCGCGTAGCGACCATTTTCCATGCATTGTTGGCGTGGTGAAGCCTTCCATTCCTCGCTCAACGATCAATCCATGAATTCGCCCGGATTCATCCTTTGCCCAGACCACAGCTATATCAGCAAATGGAGCGTTCGATATCCACATTTTTGCACCGTTTAGGAATACATGGTCTCCAGCATCTTTGAAGTTGGTCACCATTCCGCCTGGGTTACTACCAAAATCGGGTTCCGTTAAACCAAAACATCCTATCATTTCACCAGAGGCAAGCTTTGGCAAGTACTTCATTTTTTGCTCCTCAGAACCGTATTGCCAAATAGGATACATAACCAATGAGCTTTGCACAGATGCGGTGGACCTTAATCCGCTATCGCCTCTTTCTAACTCCTGCATAAGTAATCCATAGGAAATTTGATCTAGGCCCGGCCCACCATATTCATCGGGTATGTAAGGACCAAAGGCTCCAATATCACCCAAACCTTTTATCCATTGACGAGGAAATTTAGCCTCTTCATAAGCTGTCTCAATGATTGGGCTAACCTCCTGTTTTACCCATTCCCGAGCACTATCACGAATTAGAATATGCTCCTCGGTAAGCATGTCATCTATGTTGAAATAATCAACTCCCTGAAAACGATCTTCTTTGTTTGCCATAGTCTTAAATGAACGGTCGAAGGTATGACATTGTTCTTGTTAAAGAACCTAGATTTGCCCTGAGCAATGAGTCCCTTAAAAACCATACCAACAGACGCTGTTTTCATTGTGTTTCTTTTGATCTTTTTCTTTATTGGCCTAGTTCGGCAATTGGAAGGAGAGCAATTTACTCTCTTTGTGCGCTCGTTTGCCAATATGAATCTTGTGGATCAGCAACTTCGGCAAGAACGAGCTTTCTCGAGATTAGCAGTACTGCTTTTTATATTGGTAATGGCCATTATCCCCTCCTTCCTTGCCCTTTTCCTTCATCAAAACAAATTATTTCTAGACTTCAGTTTCATTGGGTTGTTCTCAGCTGTATTCATCTCATTAATTATTATCACTACAGCCAGAGTCGCATTTTACTCTTTACTGGCATGGGTTTTCAACCTCGAGTTACTGCAACAACACTATACATTTCATTGGTTACTCACCAATGTAATTCTGTGCATGGTTTTACTTCCAATTACTATTGCCGGAGTCTTTGGCCCAACACCTCTGCAGTCTCTGTTTTTAGATCTTGGTTTTTGGGTGCTTATCGGCTTCTATCTCCTTCGCGTACTGAGAATTGGCTATGTCACTTCAGCTACTTTTCTGGTGCCTTTCGCGTATAATTTTCTATACATTTGCGCGCTCGAATTTCTTCCCTTGTTGGTAACGGCTACGGTTATTTCGAGGCAAATCGGATAGATAAAAAAACGAGAGTATGAGCGGCACTGCCATAGAGAAGAAGAAAATCAAGACGATTCTGATTAGCCAACCTAAGCCTGAAGGTGATAAATCACCATATGCAGACTTAGCCAAAAAGCACAAAGTCAAAATTGATTTTAGACCTTTCATTCACGTTGAAGGCCTGACTCCAGCTGAATGGAGGCAACAGCGTATTCAAATTCTCGAGAACACGTGCATCATATTTACATCCCGAAATGCTGTCGACCACTTTTTTAGAATTTGTGGTGAGACACGTGTAACTGTGCCAGAGTCGATGAAGTATTTCTGTATGTCAGAAGCCATCGCTTACTATTTGCAAAAGTATGTTGTCTATAGAAAGCGTAAGATTTTTGTGGGCGAGCGAAAATTCTCGGATATGATCCCTTTATTCAAGAAACACAATGCCGAAAGATTCTTATTGCCAAGTGCTGATCAGGTAAAAGCTGATATTCTAAAGACATTAGACGAATTAGAGGTTCGCTATACCCGCGGTATTTTTTACCGGACCGTCATTAGCGATCTAAGCGATTTGGAAGACGTGAAATATGATATGTTAGTGTTCTTCAGCCCAAGTGGCATAAAGTCGCTGTTCCACAATTTCCCTGATTTTGTGCAGGGCGAAACTCGCATCGCTGGTTTTGGAGCTACTACCCAAAAAGCAATAGGCGACCACAAGCTTAGACTGGATCTAGCTGCGCCCTCACCAGAAGCTCCCTCTATGTCTGCTGCAATCAATATGCTGATTAAGCAGAATAATAAGTAGGGAGTCCCACTTAGTATCTTTGCCTCAGAGTATGGAGGTAAAAAACCTTTTCCCAAAAACTGAAAGCCTAAAGCAAAAGAGGCTTTTTGACTCCTTATTTGAGGGAGGCCAAAGAACCTTTCAACATCCCTTAATGTTGGTTTGGAAAGAATGCAAGCTTCCCGAAGCTGTTCCAGTTCAAATAGGTTTTTCTGTTCCGAAAAAGCACTTTAAAAAAGCCGTTGATCGCACCCTTATCAAAAGGAGGCTTCGTGAAGCTTATCGACTTCAAAAACAAGACCTTCACGAGGCGTTGGTGTCTCAAAACAAGCAAATCGCATTGTTGATTGTTGTTGTCAAAGGCGATAACACTTCTTATGAGGCGCTGACGCACAAAATGATGCTACTTTTACGTTCAGTCGAAGCGAAAATCAGCGATGTTCAGTAAACTATTCATCTTTCTAATCCGATTCTATCAAGGCGCAATTTCTCCACTATATCCTGCTACTTGTAGATATACTCCGACCTGTTCTGAATATAGCGTTGGTTCAATAAAAAAATACGGCACTTGGAAAGGTGGTAAACTTGCTTTGAAAAGAATTAGCTCATGTCACCCTTGGGGGGGAAGTGGCTATGATCCGATACCATAAATACTTGAAGATGAAAAAAAGACAACGAAATTGGCTTGCAATAGCCCTCATCACCATAGCCTCATTCGGATCGTTTGGATTTGTTGAGAGCTACTTCGAAATATCAAAAAATCTGGACATTTTTTCGACCGTCTATCGCGAAATTAACGTGAACTATGTGGAAGAAACTAATCCGGGTAAATTGGTAAAAACAGGCATTGACGCAATGTTGGCTTCACTTGACCCTTACACCAATTACATCCCTGAATCCGACATTGAAGACTATCGCTTCATGACTACACATGAGTATGGGGGTGTTGGCGCGCTCATTGGCACTAGGGGTGAAAATGTAATTATTACTGAGCCCTATGAAGGCTTTCCAGCCGATAAAGCGGGCCTCAAAGCGGGTGACATTATTCTTAGTGTGGATGGTGAGACAGCAGACGGTAAAAACACCTCACAACTAAGCGATATGCTGCGCGGACAAAACGGCACTTCCATTAGCGTCAAGATTAAACGTGAAGCCACCAATGAGGTATTAGATCGTGATATCATTCGCGAGAAAATTAAATTGGATGATGTGCCCTATTTCGGAATGCTCAGCGAAGGAGTGGGATACATCAGTTTAAACAGCTTTACGCAAACGGCAAGTAGTGATGTTAAAGCTGCTTACAAAGAGTTGACAGACAACGGCATGGAAGAACTAGTAATTGACCTTAGGGGCAATGGTGGTGGACTATTACACGAATCGGTTAACATCGTCAATTTCTTCGTTGAAAAAGGTGAAGATGTAGTTGAAGTGAGGGGAAAGGTGAAAGAGCATTACAGAATGAACAAAGCTCTTAACGCGCCTCTCGACTTAAAAATTCCATTGGTGGTCCTTATAGATGAAGGCTCTGCATCTGCTTCTGAAATTGTTTCAGGTTCGCTGCAAGACCTGGATAGGGCAGTAATTATTGGTCACAATTCCTATGGAAAAGGTCTGGTTCAAACAACGCACGATTTGAGTTATAATTCAAAACTAAAATTGACCATTGCTAAATATTACACTCCAAGTGGCCGCTGCATTCAAAGAATAGACTACGGTGGAAATCGTGATGCAAAAGGCAAGGCCAAAGAAATACCAGATTCGCTTTTGGCCGAATTTACTACCCGTGGCGGTAGAACTGTAAAAGATGGTATGGGAATTACGCCCGACATTGAAGTGGAAGATCAAGAGTATAGCGACCTGCTCGCAACCTTATTGCGCGAGAACCTAATTTTTGATTTCGCTACCAAATTCTATTTCAGCAATGATTCAATCGCAAAGCCCGAAGATTTCAAACTGACAACGGCCCAGTTCAATGATTTCAAAAGCTTCGTTATGGGTCACGAATTTGAGTACAAAACCAGCAGTACAGAAATGATGAAGGAATTAAAATCTGTAGTTGAGGATGATGAATTCTGGACAGAAGTTGCTTCTGAATACGAGGCCTTGGCTGTAAAGCTGGAACGAGACAAAGGAACAGACATGCAAAAATTTGAGCCCGAGATTCGCTTGATGCTTGAGAATGAAATTATTGGCAGATATTATTATGCAAAAGGAAGAATTAGAGCATATTTGAGTGAAGACCCGAAGATTGCAAAAGCAATTGAAGTTTTAAACAATAAAAGTTATTATGACTCCGTTTTAGACGGCACTTGCACTGACTGCCTTGTGAAGAAAGGCTAGGGGCAACCTAAACTATGACCCTAAATTCTCGACAACACCGTTGGGTATATCTTTTTTCTTTAGCTCTAATTATGATTGGGCTTCCTTTTTCCGTGGCACTAATCAGTATCGGAGAAATGGTTTTAGCGGCCAATTTTCTGCTTGAAGGCAGGAGGAAAGAGAGGTTAGCCATTTTGAAGAAGACCAAATCGATTTGGCTTTTCACAGGCCTGTATTTAATGCATCTGATTGGTTTGCTTTGGACCACCGATTTGTCCTTTGCGATGGACGACCTCCGCAACAAGCTTCCACTACTCATATTTCCAATAATCATCCCCTTGTCTCAACGTCTTAGTAGACGAGAGTTCCTTTGGATTGGCGCCATTTTTTCTGCTGCAGTTATTGCCGCTTCTTTTGCATCTACATTTCAATATCTTACACATAGAGCGGACCCCGGTTTCGATCATAGAACAATCAGCCTATTTGCAAGTCACATTCGATATTCTTTAATGGTTTGTCTCAGCTATATCATCCTTTTAAACTGTGCTTGGAATGAAGAAAAACAGACTTGGCTTAGAGTTCTGTATTTAGTTCTTGCTGTTTGGATGAGTGTTTTCATTTTCATTTTACAGAGTATGACAGGCATTGTAGTTTGGATGCTTTGCAGTTATATGCTACTCTTCTATACGCTTTTCTACATCAAAAACATCCTTCTCAGAGTCACCGGTATAACCGCATTATGGCTCACACCGACATTGATCATTTTTTATTTATGGTTCCAAGTTGACGCCTTTTACCCCGATCAAGAGTTAGACACTTCTACCCTCGACATGGTTTCCGCTGAAGGTCACTATTACCACCATGACACATTTAACCTAACCTTAGAAAACGCAAATTATATCAACCTATATGTTTCGCCATTAGAGCTGGAGCAAGAATGGGATAAAGTCAGTGGTATTGAGTATACCAGAGGCAAGGATGCTCAAGGTCAATATGTTTACACCACATTGATTCGATATATGACCAGTCTAGGTTTACGAAAAGACAAGGCTGGATTTTCACAGCTATCTAAAAGGGACATTAATGCCATTGAAAGTGGCGTAGCCAATGTCAGGCTCCTTTATGCAAATGCTTTAGACAATAGAATCTATACTGTAATCTGGGAGTTTGACAAATGGCTTAAATCTAAGCAGGTTCAAGGGCATTCGGTTACTCAACGTTTTGAGTTTTGGCGCACGGGCTGGCATATTTTTCAGGATAACATTATACTCGGTATCGGAACAGGAGACTTGAATATCGAATACAACAAAATGTATGAAAAGCTTAACTCAAAACTTAGCAAGAAGTATCGACTACGTGCCCATAATCAGTATCTCAACTTCATGATCACTTTTGGTCTAATTGGATTTTTCTTTTTCCTTTTAGCAATTATCTATCCTTTCTTTGGAAACAAATCCGCTGACAGCTTTTTGTACATCGGATTCTGTCTGATTCTCTATACCAGTATGCTCAATGAAGACACCTTAGAAACTCAAGTTGGCGTTACGCTATACGCGTTTTTTAATGCATTTTTCCTTTACTCCCTGACGGGTTTATCGAGGGTAGCTCCCAAAACCGACTCGTAAACCACCTTGGTTTTTATAGCCGTTTCAGTCTTTGAGAATTTCTTTACTGACGCTTTTGCAGCCAATGCCATCTTAGACCTAAGAGCTGGGTCATTCACGTAACGAAGTACTTGTTCGGCAAGCTTCTCATCATCTGCCACATCTGCAGCTAGGCCATTTTTTTCATGTTGCACTACTTCCACTATGCCCCCAGCCATTGTTGCTACAATAGAAACTCCGGCCACCTGTGCGTCTAGAATGGACGTGCCCAAACCTTCGGTTTGAGATGTGATTAAGAAAACATCCAGCTGAGGTAAAATATCTATGATGTCCTCTCTAAAACCGAGAAGCTTAATGTGGTTTTCCATTCCTAATTCAGCGATACATTCCTCGACTACTCTGCGTGATGGCCCATCGCCAATCGCTAAAAATTGAACCTTGGCCCCACTTTCTAAAACTCGTTTCGCGGCACGAACAAAGGTGGGATAATCCTTATGTGGCGCCAATGCTGCTACGTTTCCAATCAATAAAACATCCTCGGCAATTCCCAATTCCTGATGTAAACTTGGTGGAGCTTCATCACGGTCAAACTTGTTTAGATCTACTCCGCTATATACCACTTCCAGTTTTGTAGAATCTTCAATGGATGGAGTCATCACATCTTTAATAGCAGATGAGACGCACAAAATCTTCGAAATTCTGGCGTGGTTGTATTTGAACATGGACAATGGCCCCCCCTGAATGGGAAAATCGACCCTGCGAGAGACGATAATCGGTCGATGATTATTGGAAAGCACCGCGCTTAGAATGGCGAAGTTGTGGGCGTGACTATCATGAACATGAATCAAGTCTAAATTTTCACGTTTACAAATATGACTCACTCGAAATGCCACCATTGGGTTCGCAGAAAAACCCTTGAAAAAAGTAACATGGTTGATGTGGTTTTTCAAGCAGTATTTGTGCACTAAAGAGTTGAAAGGACACATCACTATTTGCCAGACGCCTAATTTATTCAGCTCTTCCACCAAATACATAAGTTGCTGCTCTCCACCGCGCCATGTTTTTGGTGAACTTATGTGCAAAACCCTCATTCTTGATTCTGAATTTTCATGAGTTTTCTATACTTTAAAAAAGTCGCTCTTGCCGAATATATTCCTATCAACCAGCCATAGTAGCCATCTAAAAAACCTGCTTTAAAAAGATAACCCTTAACGAACCGTGCAATTGGCTTCACCGAGACTTTGAGCCAATTGGAGCGTACCCCTTGGTTGTATTTAGCCTGTGCAGCAATGCTGCTAAAGTTCTCAACTTGTTTTTTATGCTCATCCACCGTGTAGAAGGTGTAGTGCAGCAAGTCCCCCTTCAGCTCAGCAGTTTTCGAGCCCTTATTCAACACGTATTTGTCGTGTGGATTTGTGCCCTTCCACTTTCCTTTAGTACGATCGAAAAGCCGCATTTTCCTATCTGGATACCAACCGCTATGCCTGATCCATTGACCGCAATAATTTGCCAATCTATTCATAAAATATCCATCGCAGTCAAAGTTTTCTTTGACATGCAAGACCGCAACTTTTAGCTCCTCGCTCAAGGCCTCATCTGCATCCAATGAAAGCACATGATTGTAAGTAGCTAAGCCTAGGGCGAAGTTTTTCTGTTCTACATAACCCAAGAATTTTTGTTTGACAAATTTGGCGTTATATCCAGTCACAATTTCTTCCGTCCTATCCGTTGAAAAAGAATCAACCACAATAATTTCGTCCGCAATTCCTTCCAAACTATCAATACACCGAGCTATATTTCGCTCTTCATTTAGGGTCAATATGATGGCCGAAATATTAGGCATCTATTCCTGCAAATAAACTCGGCTCACGCGCTGCGAAACCTTGGTAAGTATCTCGTATGGGATGGTTCCCAATTTTTTAGCCATAGCCGACACATCATCTGCTCCTTCAAAAATCATTATTTCATCCCCTTCTTTTGCTTCGTAATGGGTCACGTCTATCATGCACATATCCATGCAGACGTTACCCACAATGGGGCAAGCCTGACCTTGCCATTTCAGACTCCATTCGCCATGTCCCAATCTGCGATCAAGACCGTCTGCATAACCAACGGCTATGGTGGCAATTCTGCGTTCTTTATCAGACGCACCAGCTCTACTATAACCTACTGACTCATTTGGGGCCACAGTCCTTATCTGAATTATGTAGGATTTGAATGCCCCAAGCGCCTGTAAGAATTTACTGCTATCTGTCCCAGCAAAGCCATAGAGCCCAATGCCAATACGCACCATGTCGAAATGATATAGTGGAAAGCGTAAAACCCCGGTCGAATTCAATACGTGATTCATTACTTGATAATTCAGACCTAATTGTATTGCCGCTGCCAGATGCTGATAGCGCTCAATTTGCTGTTTAGTGAACTCATCCTGATCCTCAGAATCCACAGCAGAAAGATGCGTGAAAACACTGGCTACTCTTATAAAGGGCGCTTGGTTGAGCAGTTCTAATAACTCTGGAACGTCCCTGCTTTCAAAACCTAGTCGGTGCATGCCCGAGTCAATCTTTAAGTGAATATTAAGCTCGTGAAATAGGTGTCTAGACGAAGCTGCGCTTTCTATAAACTCTTTCAAACTTCTAAGCGAATATATCTCTGGTTCCAACTGGTGCCGAATGACGGCATCATAAGATGTTTTGGATGGACTCATTACCATAATGGGTAAACGAACACCTCGCTTCCTGAGGGATACCCCTTCATCGGCATAGGCAACGGCCAAATAATCAACATTTTGATTTTGTAAATAGTTGGCCACCTCAAATCCACCACTTCCATAAGAAAAGGCCTTGACCATGACCATGATTTTCGTCTTAGACTCAATCTGCGAGCGGAAATACTTAAGATTTTGACCCAGTTTGTGAAGATCCACTTGCAGGGTAGTTTCGTGCTGTTGTGCCTGCAATCGCTGCACCAATTTTTCTAATCGGAACACTCGGGCGCCTTTGATTAAAATGGCCTTATTGCGCAGCCGTGCCGTGTCTAGTTGCTCCCAATATTGATCCGCATTTTCAAAATTCTGAACGATGCTTAGCGTAAACAACGAACGATATTTTGCTAAATCCGGACCGATGCAAATAAGCTCGTCAACCCTTGACTCGTTCAAGATGCTCGCCAACTCATGATACAAATAATCTCCAGGCGAGTTTTGGTACATATCTGTCAAAATAACAACTCGCGCCTCGGCTTTTTGCGAAGCAAGCTGATCTAGTGCCGCCTGCAAGGATCTCAAATCCGAATTATAGCTGTCGTCTATTAAAATGCTATTCTCTACTCCCTGCTTCATTTCCATGCGCATGGCTACGGGTGCCAAAAAGCTGAAGCGCTTTAATACTTGCTGATTAACGCAGTCCAATATCAAGCAAAGACAAAAACAATGGATGGCATTCTCAATGGAGGCTCTATCCTCGAAAGGAATTTGAATTTGATATTGACGATTATCGTGGTTCAAATCAATTATCGTAGAGCCTGATCGAACCTTAACGCCATTCACGCAAACATCCGCCTCCGCTGATTCTCTTGACCAAGTAAAAAACTTGTCTTTGATGTCTCCATTATATTCCTCGAACCAAAACTGATCGCGATTCACAATTACTTGATTGGAGTGAGCAAAAAGCTTCAATTTCTCCATTAGCTTTTGCTCGTAAGAATCGAAGTGTGCCGCATGGGCATCCCCCAGATTGGTGAAGATTCCGATGCTTGGAGCAATCATTTGCTGCAACAGGGCCATTTCCCCAGGCTTGGAAATACCAGCCTCAAAAACTCCTAGCGTATGCTTGCTCCCTAACTGCAATAGGGAAAGAGCTACTCCAATTTGTGAATTATAGCTTTTTGGACTCCGACATATCTGATGACTTGCCTCCAGCAAGCTATTGATCCATTCCTTTACAATGGTTTTGCCGTTGCTTCCGGCAACCCCGACTATTGGTATTTTATAATTATCTCGGTGTTCCTTAGCAATCTCTTGTAATGCCATTACCGCGTCTTTTGCCACAATAAAATTGGCTTCGCCTTCATGCGCTTTTCCAATAGCAGCATCAGTAATTAAGAAATTCCGGCCACCACGTTCAATGAGCTCTGGAATGAAATCGTGACCATCAGACCGCGAACCTTTCAGCGCCACAAAAAGAGCTCCGCGCCAGTGTATGTCTCTATGATCGATAATGATGTTAGAAACATTGGATCCTGGAATAGCAATCTGAGCTTGCCCCGAACAGAAATCAGCGATGGATTCTATGGTATAATTCATTTGGATGGAGTCTTTTTATCGATAACAATCTTCTCTTGAGAAGCACTGAAGCACGCTCGGCATAGCGGCTCATACTCTTCTCGTTCGCCAAGTTCTACCAGCTTCTCACTATCAATAACCCGGTGACTATGATTGGCTAATGAGCCACATTTCATGCAGATGGCGTGTACTTTGCTTACGTATTCGGCCACGGCCATAAGCCCGGGCATGGGACCAAAAGGTCGGCCTTTATAATCCATGTCTAGGCCAGCAATAACAACCCTCTTCCCCAAGGATGCCAGCTGAATGCAAATATTAACCAGCTCATCATCAAAAAACTGAGCCTCATCAATTCCAACAACTTGAGCTTGATTTGCAAGGATTAAAATATTGCTGGAAGACCGAACGAGGGTGGATGAAATGCTATTCTGATCGTGAGAAACTACTTCCTCTTCATCATAGCGCTTGTCTACCTCAGGCTTAAAAATCTCCACCTGCTGGCCAGCAAATTCGGCTCGCTTCAATCTTCGTATCAACTCTTCGGTTTTACCAGAAAACATGGAACCACAGATCACTTCGATCCATCCGAATTTGTGTGTTTTGCTACCTGTATATTCTAAAAACATGAAAAAGATTGAGCCTAGGTTACGAATATCAACACCACCGACCGATTGGCAATGACAAATAC